>OGDF01002078.1_pt1 | contig 28031 bp, 28 predicted proteins | sample 1570141 | NCBI WGS metagenome assembly OGDF01 (sample SAMEA4370581, study PRJEB24528) | human gut metagenome | reverse complement strand
CAGATTGTATCCAGTGCATGAATTTTTAAGGGATTGTATTGTCATTTTGTTGTCAGTGATAACTACTATCACCCTTTTCACTATTAACACTTTCTTTCCAAGCACTATCATTTCCAACTAACCTAACAAAACAATTCATTACACTTCGCTTTATACTTCTTAAATTATCATAGTTCTGATAATTTTCTTCTATAATAAGTTTTTTAATTGAATCTGTATCCACTTCACCAGTATATTCTGCATAATCCAACAATAATTTATCGGCAAAATCCGAAACAAATTTCATTTTATCATCGTATAATAGTGGTTGAAACTCATATGTCATATCAAATCTTGAAAACAAAGGTTCTGGAATCATATCTTTAAAATTGGTGCTATTTAAATTAGCCGTAAATACAATTATATATCCATCCAAATCAACAACCTTGCCATCCAAATCGGTATATTGACCGTCTTCTAACATTTCATAAAAGAATGTAAATATAGCCTCATCGGCCTTATCCAACTCATCTATTACAATAACTTTTGACTTACTGTGCATTATTTTATTAGTTAATTCCCCACCTTGTTCACTACCCACATATCCCTTAGGTGAACCTATTAAACTCCACAAAGAGCCTTTCCCCGAATAATTGCCAAAATTTATTTTTATTGGTGATTCTTCGGGATACATTTCTCTTTGCAATATTCTCCCAACTTCTGTTTTTCCAACTCCGGATTTGCCACATATCAATAAAGAAAATACTTTCTTTCTCTTTATTCTATGTAATAAGATAAATGCCTCCAGTTGCTCCTTAAAACTCTTTTTAAAATTCTCATGTCCATATAATTGCAAATTAACTTGTTCTATAATAGAATCAAATTCATCTTTTTTACAATTAACAACAGAAAACGTCTCCACTTCTTTATGTATCTCCTCTTTTGCTATTTCAACCACATCCGGCACATTATCACAATCTTCATCTCTTTCAAAATAATAGCTAAATAATTCACAGGCTTCGCGCAAAAAAGTTTTCTCTACACAATATTCAATATTTTCTTCATTTTCTTCATTTAAAGAATTAATCCATCCCTCATATATGATTCGCAAATCATTTCTAACAAGAGCAGAGAGCACCATTACCGTTATATCAATAATAAAATGTTCAACACCATGTATTCCCGTATACTTTAAAGCTATAGTGTGATCCGTCAAATAAGAAATAGGATAAATTATATTCTCTCCATCCGTAAACTGCTTTGCGAATTCATTAAACTTTCCTTTTTCATAATATAATATTTTTTTCTTTTTCATATCTCTATTTTGCATTAATTTCCTGAATAACAGCAATTACATCAATAACCTCCTGATATTCCTTTAATTGCTTTTGTTTATTATTTACATTATCAACAGCATCCTTTGGGGGTTCTGACGAAGGATGTAATGTGTACTCGTCATCCTCATATATATATGATTTCTTCTGTTCATTATTTTCCGAAAAAATTTCTTGTAAACTTAACCTTTTATCATACTGACGTTTTCCCCTATAAATTCCTACTATAGTTACACTGCCAACCTGTAAATCATATATATTATACGAGTTCTCGAAATCATTTTCAAACGTCATCGGAATCGTTAACATATATTTTTTATTACCGACAGAACAGCCCAATTCATAGACACAGTCCTTTAGCAAAGAATTAATCATGGCCGATAAATCAAATTCTATTTTCATATCATCTGAATTACTACTAATCTTTGTATCTTTAAAAGCTCCATTTAATATCATTTTAGTAACAGCATAAGATTCTTCCGCATTCAATAATTCTAGTGTTGCATTCTTTAATAAAACCAAATCACCCAAATTCATACTTGCATTTTCTTGGTACACATTTGCTTTAGAAATAATACTCGCAAGCATATTAGATTTAGTAGTCTTCACATCAAAATTTTCTAGAACCTTATTCTTTATACCATTATGCGTTTGAACATTATGAGATAAACCCAATTCAGATTTCACAGTCTCCAAGTAATTCAGATTACTATTAATACCAATATTAGCTTGTTTTTCAATGGTAGACTCCAACTCATTTTCCTTTGTTCCACCAGTAATAATTCGATTATTTAAAAGCATTGCTATCTCATATACTTTTTCAGTATTTATATAGTACAAGCTAAATATTTTCTTCTTCCCGTCTTGTTCATCATCTTTACTTTCAGCAACATTTGCCTTTATTCCTTTTATTTTGCTATATATCAGCATATAAAGTACGGTTATCATATAAATAACAACTTTAAGCTTTGACGGTAAAAACATTACATCTATCAAAACAAGTATTAGGTATTCAACAGATGCCAATATTAACGCATAATATAATCCGCTTAATTCCTTTTGACTTTCTCCTTGTATGCACAACAGCTTCAAAACTACTGCCAACAAAACCGGTACAGTAAGAATATACGGCAAATAAAAATTTATTATATTAAATATTTGTACGATATCCACCAATATGCACACTATAGAAACCGAAACTAATAATATTGCGATATAGTGCTTCCAATTTTCAATAATGCTTTCTTTGATTTTTTTCAAATTCTTCCTCCCATTATATAAAACCCTAAAATATATTCGGTGGTAACTTGCTGAATACTATTATTTAGGGATTAAACACTACTTGTCCCTTAAATTCTTCAAAAAAGTTCATCGGAATACTTCGTTGACATTTAAAACTTTTTTCCGCAACATATGTAAAGCTTTTTCCCAATTCTTCTCCGGGACACATTATTAACCCATCAATTGCACCATCCATAGCATTCGTTAATGCAATAAGATATCTAATAGTTCTCGTCGTAAAATTATCATTAATCTGTTCTTCAAACTGTGGAGAATATTTCCCAAGATCAATCGTCGGCGAATCTTGCACTTTAACCTCCAACATTTGATTTCTTATATCTGGATATCCACCTTCAAGACTATCTTGCTTACCACTGTACCCTAATTGATAAGCCACCATTCTTTCTAATTGTTGTCCTCGTTGTTTTGTAGATAATGAAATATCCAGCTTTTCGCCAATAAGTTTATCAGAAATGCGTTCGTCTATAATCTCAATCGGTAAAACTTTATTCGGTTCATCTTTTATACTAACATCTGCATTTATAGTTTCATCACCACTAGCCAGAATTTCTTGTGGCAAATTTGAATCAGCTATTACCATACCTCCATCGCGAATAATATCTTCACGTTTTTTATTGGAAATAATAAGTTGTTGTTTAACTGTAGGTTTACCGAATTTTCCAAATCTATTTTCAATATAGTCTGGAGTCATTACAACTATAGATTCAATACAATTATCCCCATTTATCTTACCAAGAACAAATCTTACATCACTTGCCAACAAAGTTTCACCATTTTTCAAATCAACCTGCACTGAAGCACTGTTCGGGTTTCTATTCCATACTTGCAAGTTGTACGAATTACCCGTTGTGACAATATATGTATCTATATATTCTCTTAAGAAAGCTGGTACTCCTTTTTGTTTCGGCGGCACGATTTCATACTCATCCGCCGCTTCCGGCATATAGTTTGATAATAGATGATTGGTTACAATCTTTCTAAAATTTGATCCATCTGTTCTTGATTTTCCTGTCATTGGTATAGTCTGACCAATCAATGGTCTCAATGCTTCTACTAACTCTTCTGGTGTAGATATAACACTTTTACATTTGGGCGGTTTCTTCCCCTCTTCAATATAATTCATTAGCAATTCTCTCTTCCTTTCCTATAAACTTTCTATTTTTAATATTTCTTCCTCTGATAAATCAAATGCATCATAAACAATCTTATCTATTGCATTTTCTAATTTACCTGATGCCCCAGCCAGCAACTCATCTACATAGCCAGCTATGACTATTGCATCCTCTTTTTTTATTCTCGGAATAGGCCATCTATTCAAATTCGATGTAGTATACCTATATTTCTGGGAATATAAACAACCACTTATCATTTTTTGATAATATTCCATAGCCTTCGAATTTAAAACTCCTAACGCAAAACAATAATATTGATGTGTGTTTAAATCTAAATATTCCGATGTAAAAATTGAATCTTTCCTCGTTAGGAAGAATGTATTACCTTGACACAATTTACCTGACTCATCTAATGCGAATGAATTATTGGATACAATATCCCTCGTGATAATTTTTGTTTGTTGAAATTTTGACAACTTCTGAGGAACCCAGCACTCATACCACATCCTACTCTTAGATTCTGCCAAATAAGAACGTTTTTTTAATACATCTGAACATTTTTCAAGATATTCTGCTGTTTTAGGTATTTCTTCCAACGGAATAGCAACTATATTACCATCAATCTCTCTATGCGGATATAGAATATATCTATCTTTTGAGTTATTCCCCCACGAAATATTCCATTTATTCACATTAAAACTCTGTATCAATGGATAGACCGTGATGTCCTCAAATGCATGCTCATCAATAAAGTTTTTGGTCATTGGTTTCACAAATACCGTATCTGCGGTTGTCTTTATCCCTACACATACATCAAATATATCAGCAAGAGAACATAACTTTTGTTCATCCATTTTTGTTTTAATAGTGTTCTCATCACTTGTAGAAAAGTTCCATGTTTTTCCATTATCAGGTATCTTAACCTTTGAACGAGACACTTCAAAAACTTGTTTATCTTCATTTCCATAGTGAACGAATCTTTTACCACAAGTCAACTCATTTTCGACATACTCAAACAACTCATTAGCATTCAGACACTCATACTGACCATTTTGCTCAGCAGTTTTTATTCCAATGTAATCCACCTCACAGTTATCACACTTACCATTTTCACACATAATAATTGCCGGCAAAACAGCAGCACCAAAAAATTTCGTATCATACAGATCTACCAATTTTCTGACGTGTCCTGTTTGCGATAAGTATTCACGTATACCCACACCATAATTAGCCGTCAAATACTTGTTACTTGTAATCAAGCACATCCTTCCATTTTCATTCAATAACTTATCACTTTTTTCCAGAAAACAAGTAAAAATATCAAATCTTCCCGTAGCACTAACAAAATTATTTTTTATAAAATCCCTATATTCAATAGATAAATTTTGTAATCGGATATAAGGTGGATTACCAATAATATAATCTGCTTTATCACTCACGCATAAAAAGTCCTGGCAATATACAGGTAATTCTCTTATCAAATCTAATACATCGTCCATTTCATGAACCAAATTTCTTTTTACTAACGAAGAAACCATCACAATCTTGGTAACAAATACATTTGATGGTTTTGTATCATATGCTCGTATCAATTTATTTTCCAACAATTTGTCTTTATATACACTTGTAACTTCATTTACGTACAAACCATCTATAAATCTTTCTATAATCTGTTTTATAAAAGTCCCCGTTCCACACGCTGGATCAACAATGTTTTTTACATAAGATACCGTCTCATCATATCCTATGATATCTAACATATACTTAATTATTTCATCAGGTGTCCTTTCACTTCCTGATTTCTTCCGAGATTCTAAATCTATTCCATATGTCAATAATCCAAACAGAATTTCGTCTAACTCGTCCTCTGTTTTGTCAGCAAATGAAATTTCATTATTATTCATATCAGAGAAACCCACACATATTTTTTCAATCTGTTTCTCATTAAATTCTATTCTACTCCTATTCAATATTTCAATCAGCACCGCTGTAGCCGTATATATTGCCGATATGGAATAATTTAGCATTTTATCTTGTGCAGATAGCTCATTTTCTACTTTTCCAAACATCTTGTCGATAAACTTTGTCTCATCATCTTGAACATTCAAATAATAGATATGTCCATAGTTTCTTTTATAAAATCCGAAATTCTTATTTATAATATAGTATGAATTTTCTAATACACTCATAGCATCCATAATACAAACCTCCATCTAGTCTTCTGTCAGTTCCATAATATCTTGTAAATCGCACTCAAGAGCATTACATATTTTCAATAAAATATCTGTATTCACATTTTCATTTCTTCCCAATTTAGCAATAGATGTTGTACTAATATCAGCCTTTTCTGCCAGATCTTTTTTAAGCATCTCTCTATCAATTAATAATTTCCATAATCTCTTATAACTTATCTTCATGTGTGCGCCCTCACATCCGAACATATTTTCTTAATTATACCATTCAACTGCCGCTTTTGCAATGATATTTTCGTGTTCGCTAAATCCATAACATCACCTCCCTCTCCCAACATCCTTTACCTTCTCTCTAATCCATTCCAAAAACTTCTCCAGCAGATTCATCCCACCAATCACAAACTGCTTCATAAACTCATACGCCTTTTCAAGCTTATCCTTCAACTACCGGTTCCCCTCTCGAAGCATCTGATTCTGATACCTCAACTCTATCACCTGCTCCTTCAGATAATCGTCGCCATCGACAGTTCCCAGAAGTTCCTTCTTAAGCCGTTCTGCCTCCTCCGGTTTAATCTGTGCCTGCTCTGTCTGCCATTTTGCGGTGTCCGTTATCATCATCCACTTGTCGACCTCTTTTTGAGCTGCCTCAATTTCTTTCCGTATATCGGTAGATAACGCTAGATATTCTTTTTTCTATAATAGCGAAAATGATACTCTGTCAAAATTTTCCTTATCTCCTTACTTTTATTCCCTATACCCCGTCATAGGACTGGATCTTGATTACCTAATTGACTATGAAAATGAAGATATATACAAAATTTTCAACTCATCTCGCACTGACGAAGTTTATACCGAATACCGTTATATTTTATCGTGTGCATGTTTTTCCTTTCACATAACAGATCTCAACAGATGCTTCTGCTATTTATTTTCGACAGTAGAAAGAATGAGTGGGCAAAAGTATATGCGTTTTCAGGACCGCAAGAAACGTATTATTAGCTACATTTCTAATTCTCAGCACCAATATGATGTATTAAACCACCAGTTTTATTTTTATTCCAAAGAAGTTAGAACCGAAATCATACATAAAGGTAAAAATTTAATTGATATGATTCCACTTAATAAAATTAATTCTCTTCTACAAAATTTGTTACTGTTAATTTATGATTTTTGTGTAGCTGTGATTTCTTCCGGAATCACCACTATGGCAGCACTCGAAACAGCCTTAAATCAAAAAACATTTTTTTGAGTATAAAGTGCCAAGTGATGAAATTGAAAATGTAACAAATCCCAATTTAGGTTTCTTAGACTCCAAAAAGCATGTTTTTTTTGCTGAAATGCCTAACCTTGATATTGAATTTACTTTAAAGCAAGGAAATATTATTTATCTTCCTGTAAAATCCTCAATAAAAACAGTATCATAAGTTGTACTTTCAAAGAAATACACAATTTCGTCCAACGACTTGTCAAAGATTGATTCCTTTTCTTCTTTCTTTGATATACTTGCCTTATCACCCAGGTTAATATTAGCAATTCTAAAATTTGACATCACATATTTAAGAACTGTTGTAATCAATAACAATACTCCAAAGATGGTTACTGTAAATACAGCATACGATGACCATTGGTTAAGATGAAAAAATGCTCCATTATTAATGACTGTATTTTTAAAGTCTTCCAAAACATTCGGATTAATTTCAAGATAAACAGCTGATGCTAAGCCATGTGTTGAGTTTGACATAATTTTTCACATCTTCTGTATACAGCTTCCAGAACTCTCCAAATGTCATATCCAGATTATTCTCCTGCCGTATTTTGTAATTACGCTCATAATCCAACGCTTCTCTTTTAGTTGCAAATCCTCTCTTCTTTATCTGTTTATTTTACCCAGTCCAGTCCTTACAATAGAATTTGACGAACCAGTTGCCTGTCTTACTGTCTTTATAAGCTGACATATTCATCATCTCCTTCTTTCCATATGCAGAAGCAGATGCCTAAGCCCATATAACTTTTGCACCTGCCTCTGTCTCAATCTTCTTACCTGTTGCTTATCCTGCATCACTCATACCATAAATGCGTTCTTCAAAATATTTTCTGCTTACTTTTCCACGGATTACAATGTAACCCTTCTTTTCAAGTTCACTGTTGATCTGTCTCATAAGCTTATATGCTGCTGATCTTGAAATTCCAAGAATCTGCATCACATCTCCTACTTCTAAAAACTTTTCGTTCATGCCCTTTCACCACCTTTCCTTTAAAATTTGTTTTGGCGTTTCTCCATACCAGTTCTGCTGATGTCACAACCAGCCTCCTTACCTGAGATAATCTCCTGTAATACCGCCCGCTCCTGCCCGAGGTACTCGGTCCGCTTGGGGGAGTGTCTACATTCGCTCGATTCCTATGAATGTCCCGGCAAATGCCTGTTAGATTTCTGATACCGCTCATTCAGTTGTTTTCCAATACCATATAGTATAGATAATTAAGTTGATATTATTCTATACTGTGTAGTATTGAATTGCCAAGAAGTTTTTCTAATGTTTTCGTATAGAAAAACTTCCATTTTCATTTTTCCCGTGTTATACTGTCTTTAACAGTCCATTAGGGACAGATAAACGGAGGTAACTACACTATGACAATTGGTGAAAGAATAAAGAAAATACGGGTATTCCGTAAAATGACAATGGACGAGCTGGGCGGTGCACTTGGATTTGAGGGCAAAAATATGTCTGTCCGCATATCCCAGTATGAAACCGGTGCACGCATTCCCGGTGAAGATATGATTCTAAAGCTTGCCGACGCATTGCACTGCAATCACAAGGCAATCTCTGATTACAGCCTTGGTGCTGCTGAAGATATCATTGAAACACTCTTCTGGCTTGAAGAAAGTGCCACATCACTTCCTGCCCGTGGAAAGGGTACAAGATTTCCGGAGTACACAGCTCCCGGCAATCTGATTCATCTGACTGCAATGACTCCGGCAAAGCCTTCTGAAACTGCCAGACCAACTTACAATGAAGATGATTATGAAAGTGCAGGCTCACCTGTCGCATTAACTTTTGAATATGGATTGGTAAATGATTTCCTTTCGGAATGGTGTGAAATTAAAACGAAATTAAATAATGGAGAGATTTCTCCTAATGAATATTTTGATTGGAAAATAACATGGCCTCAGGCGTGAAGATAGTGTCAAGTAAGCTATGAAAAAATAGGTCAAAGAAAAAGAGGCTCAAATGAACCTTGAAAATTGCAGATATTTAAGTTTTTAATAACGAACGCCATCCTTGAGGGCGCACAAAAGCAATGCTCTGATTATATCACCGACGGCGAAGAACTCAGGAACAGTTACGGACTTCGCCCTTTTGCATCTGTTTAATCCTGCATTGTCCCAGATAAATTAGCAGCTGCCATTTTCCAGGCATGTTGTCTGCATTGTCGAGTTCCTGGACATGATTTAGGACACGATAATTATTGTGTCTGTGTGGACGCAGGAAGTTGTAATAAGTTACCCAGAGAGCCAAATCGTAGTTGGCACCTTCGATGTTATCGAAGCCGTTGGTAGGGCGATAGGATTCTTTATAAGTTCTGTTAAGTCGTTCAATCATTTGTTTGTATGGTCGGTGCTTGGCAGATACTTCATCATCGTTTTTAAGACCAATTACTTGGGTAATATCAAACTTAAATTTTTCACCAAATTGGCGTAAGAATTGCTGTGCTGCTAATGGGTATGCACTGTATCCGTCAGCAATAAATTTAAAGTGTTCTGGAAGTTTATCTTTAAAGTGTTTAAAAGCCATTCGCATTGAAAGGATGCATGGCCCAACACCTCGATTGTCGGAGATTTGGTAGCCAAGGATGGAACGTTTGGCGGCATCCATGATGAACCAGATGTAGCCTTTGACACCACGGATTTTTATGTAGGTTTCATCGGCAGTTAAAACTTTGCCAACTTTGTAATCGTAGCTGTCAGTAAAAGGTTTTACGCATATGGCGTCAGTTGTACAGTAATTAGCTACCTGCTGGTGGGAAATCTTAATTCCATGTATATCTTTGAGTGCCTGTGCAGTTTTGCGTAATGACAGACCTAAGTTTACACGATAGGTTAAGCATAAAGACATAATGTAAGAATCATGTTGCTTAAACTTTAAGGAAGATGCGTTTTTAGGAAGTGAAGATAAATCCATCTTAAAAAAATCAATCGTAAATTCGCGGTAGATGTAGTGAAGTTTGTATTTATTTTTACCATAGTCTTCTTCTAAATCTTCTTTATCAACTTTGCGAAGGTTGTATAGATAGTAGGAACATTTAGGATTGACACATTTGTGAACAATAAAGTGTTTTCTGTTTTTCTTAGGGACTAAAGAGTGTGAGCAGTAAGGACACTTGAGCTTATAAGTTTGTGAAAAGCGGTTATTATTGCCTGGGGAAAATTTGGACTGACACACTTTGCAAAGTATCTGAGTTTTAGCCTTTCCATTGTTCCATGTAAGATAGTCAACAGGAGCTTTGCACATAGGACATGTGCAATCAGCTGGAATATCACAAGCCACACGGCGGAATACAGGTTTGATAGTTTTTCCATAGCGTTTCTGGTAGTAAGGGATTAAGTCTTTCCAAGTCCAGTCCTGCTGGTAGGAAATGATTTTAGGAAGTTTATCTACCTTGAATTTTTGATATTTAGGTGAATGGGAATCCTCAAAAGCCCACTGTTTAAGTGGGATGTATCTGCAAATAAAATTCAATAATTGACCAATAATTTTGCGTTGGTAATTGATGTAATTTAATAAATAAAGTATAATGTCCATGAGCAATGTCTCCTTTTGTGTAAAGTTGGTTTGGCGATTGACATTATATCAAAAAATGGAGGTCATTGCTCTTTTTATTTGCAAACCTCCGAAAATAAAGGTTTTAGAGTAAAAAAAGGGGTAGTTTTTTGACACTACCTGCGTGAATGAAAGGAGATTATTATGGAAACATCAAGTAAAAATAACAATACAGTATCAGAAATGTTTATCAACTTTTTCGGATTTGATAATTACAAATCTATATTACAAATAATTATAAACTATGCCAAAGACAATTTTCAAAAATTTTGTGCACTATTTTCAGCAATTAGCTTTATTTTATTTTGGTATATCAGAACTCTAGCTTATTGTTATCAATCAGGATTATTTTATGCATATAGCATCAACTCACATTATATTGATATAAATGATAATTTTTTCTTTCAATTAATTGAATATTTTGCTATTTCAATAATCGTTTTATTATCTAATCTTTTTTTAGTCAAATTACATACAAGTAAATCAAAACGGATCATAAAAATTATTTATAAATTAATTTTTTTCACTATTGAAGCATTATCATTATTTTTTATAGTAATGTTTTTAACATACTCTAGTATTAAACAAGTATTATCAGAAATAAAAAGTTATAACCTCATTACATATTTGGCACTTTTATTTATATTTATAATTTGTTTTATCTCTGTTAATATTTTTGCAATAGAGATAATAATATATTCTAATCATACTAAGTCAAAAAAAGAAAACACTACATCTACTGAGTCAGCCAAAACATATATTATAGCATTAGTTATAACAGCAATAATAGTAATACCTTTGTCATACTTTATGGGAGTGTATAATGACCGAATTCGAAATTCATATAAAATAGTAATGGAAGATATATCAAGTCAAGAGTTTTATCCTTCTGAATATGAATACAACATAAATAATAACAAAGTTCATTTATATGCGGTTGCATATGAAAATGACGCTATTTATATTCTATGTCCTCTATATCATGACTCTTCTGAAACTAACATAAATAAAAGCCAAACAAAAATCATTGAAAAAAATAACATTACTACACTTCAGTGTGATAATATCAAAAGAATATCTGCAATGCCTTATTAGTACCAAAATAGTACCACAAGGCAAAAACAAGCTCGCAAACGCCAATTTTACTAGGCTTTGCGAGCTTTTGAAATATATTCGGGCAACCCTCTTTATCCTCAAAAGGCAAAATCCTTTATCCTCACCCAACTTCTCTTTCAAGGCATCTTTGGACTTCCTTCAAGGTCTTGGCTTACTCTCTCTTTCTTCTCTCTTATCTCTCGATATTCGTAAGCGCAAAAAACTCAGGCGTACATTCTAAAATAACTTAGCATAAATATTATTTTACTCTTTATGCTAAGTTATTTTTTGTCTTTATCTATCTTTCGATTTTACACATTTCAAAAACTTTATCATTCCATGGTAACAACTTTTCTAATTCACTGTCTGCCATTTCTTCAGTAGGTCGTTTCTCTAATACATATGTTATATATTTATATACATTTAATCCATTCTCTAATGCTGTTTCGGCTATGCTGTATGATATGGCACTTGCCTCTGCACCTTCAGGACTGTCACTGAAAAGCCATCCCTTTCTACCTATAACATATGATTTCATTTTCTGTTCACTTAAATTATTGCTCAGACTGCAGCGACCATCTTCGAGATATGTCATCATATGTTCTTTTCTATTTAATGCATATGTAACTGCTGTGGCAAATTTACTGCCTTTAATGGGTTTCTGCTTTTCAAGCCATGACAAAAAAGCCTCAATTACCGGTTTTTCTTTCTTGAGACGACCATTTTTTATCTGTTTGTATGAATAACCTTTTTCTTTAAAATGTCTTTCATATGCAAACAGCTTATCACAATACTCTACGCCTTGCACCGCCGGACAACTTATATCACGATTTTTCCCTTTGGGTATGGCATCAAAGAAATATCTTCTTATGTGTGCAAAACAGCAGCAGCGTTTTATATCCTGCACCTTGTTATAGCCTGTATAACCATCTGCCATAAGATATCCATTAAAACCTTTCAGAAATTCTTTTGCAACATCTCCGCTGCGCGTTGATGCATATTTATACAAAACTATCGGTGGTGTATCATCTTCGCCGCTTCTAAACAGCCACATATATGATTTTGCCGTCGCTTCACGTCCTTCCTCTTTCAAGACCTGTATAGGGCTTTCATCTGCCATAGCAAACTCTCTGCTTAACAGCAGTCTGTGGTAAAATTCGTACAATACACGCAGATACTTATCGGTACATTCTATAACCCAGTTCGCCATTGTTGCACGGCTGAGTTCAAAACCATACTGCAGCCAGTCTTTTTCCTGGCGGTACAATGGCATCCCATTAACATATTTTGAGTAAATCACCCATGCAACAATTGATGGCGATGCATAACTTCTGAGTAGTGCCGGTGGGACAGGAGCATGTATGATATTTGGTTTTTCCTCATCTGTTTTACATTTTGGACAACCATAATGTACACTGACATATTCCACAACTTTTAAAGTTGCAGGTATGTATTCAAGTTCCTTGCGCACAGTCTCTTTTCCTATAACTTCTAAGTGTGTACCGCATATGGGGCAAATCTGTTCTTCTTCTGGTAAAGTAATCTCTCTGATTTCAACCGGAAGATTTTTGGTTTTCTCAGCAAAAGTAACTTTTTTCTTTCTTGTATGCTTTTTTACGGCTATCTCTTCTTCAGCTGCCGGTAATTCTTCAATTGTTTCATCTACTTCATCAGAAAGATTAAATGATAATTGTCCATCTGTCTGCTGCTCCATTTTTTCACGTGATGAACCAAACAGTTTTCTTTTCATGTAATCAATCTGTTCATTAAGAAGTTTGACCTGAACAGTCAACTCCTGAACCTGAATATTACTGATATTTAAAGCTGACTGGAGAGTTTTGTTTAACTCTCTCTGTTCATTAAGTGAATCTTTTAATTCCCTTATCAATATATCTTTTGCACCAACAGACATCAGATTTTCCTCCACGATTTGATACAATTATTATAACATATCTTAGAGTAAAAAGATAGCTGTAATGCCTGTTTTTATGGGGTTAATTCATTTTTTGACAGGTGGTTTTATCGCTTTTGGCTGTTCTATTTCAAGACCATCCATAAGCCACTCAAACTGTTTCCATGTGAGACTTTTTACTTCATTTTGATTGCGTGGCCATTTATAACTGCCTGAACCTGTAAGTCGTTTATATAATAAAACTATGCCATCTTTTTCACGATATATTGCTTTTATGCGGTCTTTTTTTCTGCCACAAAATAGGAAAAGACTGTTCTCAATTGGATGCATATTAAGTTGTTCTTCTATTATTGCACATAAGCCATCAATCTGTTTTCTCATATCTGTTCTGCCACATTATCCTAACATTAGAATAATGTGGCTTATCCTCAGCATATTTTTATCCTCAGCTTTTACTTTTTAGTCTGTTATTTCAGCATTTCTGGCAAAAAAGATAAGGATAAAAATATTCCACTGAATCATAATAGAACCATAGGAGGTGGTCTATTATGACAAGATATGATGATGCAATTACCAAGATGAGCATGCTGTTAAAAGAACGAAATGTTTGCTTGCACAGTCGAAAGGCTCATGAAAAATGTTATCAGGAGCTTAGGGAGTATTTATTAGCTACTAATAAATGCTATTCCTACAATGAAGCAAGAAAATGGTTAATGGAGGTGGTGAAAAAGCAGGAATCGTCAGCTGGTTTTATAGCAAAATGGAATTATGTAGATCAGTTAGAGGAACTGATAAATACGGGAACAGTATTGCAAGATAATCTGCTGCTGACGAAATCGAATTATCAAAAGCTTTCAGAATCTTTGAGAGCCGAATTAGATATGTATATAAAATCATGTGAAGAAAAGTATACAAAAAGAACGAATGAATTGTTAAAAATACATTGTTCTAAGTTTCTTATTTTTTTACAGTCACATGGGATTAATTCAGTTTGTAAGATTTCATGTGATATAGTGTGCAAATTTTTTGAATATGAAATGCCAATAAATCCAGATGAAAGGTATGTAATTCTTAGCAATTCACGTTTGCTTTTACAGTATTATGTGGACATGGGCAAGTGCGAGCCCGTCCTTCCCTTACTGCTGGAAGAAGACATACACAAATACGCCATACTTCTTGAAGAAGATAATTTAAGAGCTTTTACTGCTTTGCAAGAGACATGTGTCTGTAAAGCACGTGAAGTTTATGATGTGATTGATTTCTTTGTTCAGGAATTTGAAAATCTGGGCTATAAAGATACAGCAAAACACAATGCGGCTCATATCACGAAATGTCTATATGCGTTTTTGTCAGTAAACAACCTGCATTACAATATCGGGATAGCTGAATTATGGTATCAGAGAATAGAGTCTTTAGTCGGAAGTTCGTATCACGCATGGATCAGAATCATAAATCTTTTTGATTTCTATATTCAGAGGAAAAAATTTGATCCTTTAAAGAATTATTCTTTTCGAAAGGCACGTGATTGGAAGTATCCGCTATGGTGCTCTTTAGCAGTCAATACTTATTTGGACTGGCTTAGGAGAAGCTTCCATAGTGAAGGTACCATTAGGTCCTATAAATACGTTGTATACAATTTTTGTGATTTCCTTTTGCAAAAAAAGTTGAATTCCTTTGAAGAATTAGATCGAAATCTGATAAATGAATTTCTTAGGATTGATCTGCATAGCACGGTAAATGGCACCTCTGGAAGAAATAGCGTTTTACGTCAATTCATAACATTTTTGGAAGATAATAATTATCTTGCTGATCGAACAATACATGGTGTAATACCGGCAAAGCTTGCTCACCCCAGAAAAATCATTACAGTATTGTCAGATGAGCAGATATCACATATAAATGAATACCGTAAAACATGTAATTCACCAATCGAACTTAGAGATGCTGCAATGGTTATGATAGGACTGAAACTTGGATTTAGAAGCTCTGATGTTATCAATCTGAAGCTTTCGGATATAGACTGGGTAAATAAAAAGATATCCATCACACAATACAAAACGAAAGTCCCTATCTCTCTGCCCTTAAGTGTTGATGTTGGAAATGCAGTTTTCAGATATCTGAAATACGGGAGACCTGAATGTGATAACCCGCATGTATTTGTTAGACATAAGGCTCCATACGGAATTCTTTCAGGAAAGATATGTTCAAATGCCTTGAATCGCATTTTGAGTGCTGTTACCGACGGTTCATTCGTTAAATTTCATACATTAAGAAAAACATTTGCAACAAGTATTTTGAAAAACAATGCTGGCATAGAGCGTGTTATAGATGCATTGGGTCACCAGGATCCAACAACAGTAAATGTATATCTTACATACGATGAATTGCATATGAGAAAATGTGCGCTCTCTCTTGACGAGATGTCTATTCCGATGGGAGGTGCAGCCAAATGATTCTTGAAGAATATATTTTTACCAGTTGTTTTTTGAATGATATACAGGGACTAATTGAGCAGAAAAAGCAATCGGGTTACATCTATGATTCAGCGAAATACATCCTTATACAATTTGACAAGTTTTGTGTAGAGAATCATATCGATAGGGCAATCATAACAAAAGAATTATCGGACACATGGCAGTCTTATCATGCAGATGAAGCAAAATCGCGCCGTGCAAGCCGTATGAGTGTGCTGCGGCAACTGGCACAGTACATGAATTCACAGGGGAATGAATGCTACATTCCCTCAAAATTTTCCGCGAAGAGTTATCGGGTGCCATATGTTATGAATGAACGTGAAATTAAAGAACTCTTTACAGTAGCAGATGATTACGCTCCAAAAGTGAATGCCGATCGTTTTAATATACTTGCGGAGGAATATAAAGTACTGTTTCGCTTTATTTATTGCTGTGGATTACGTGTATCAGAAGCACGTAAATTAAAACTGGAAGATATAGATTTTGAAAGAAAAACAGCTCTGATACTACGCTCAAAAGGGGATAAGGATCGGTTGATCTATATCGCAGATGATGTATGCAAAATGTGTCTGGATATGCTGGATTTATTGCATGATAAGTATCATTTTTACTCAGAATATCTGTTTCCATCATCTGATCCCAATACCCCGTTGCAAGTGGCATCTATAAACAAAAAATTTCGGGAATTCTGGAAGAAAACATCGGGTGCTTCCGATTCAAAATATCCTACAGTGCATTCCCTGAGATATAGTTTTGTAGTCACAAGAATGAATCTTTGGATGGAAAAGGGAGAAAATCTTACTGCCATGATGCCATATCTAAGTAAATATCTCGGACATGAAAGTGTTGAGAACACGTATTATTATTACCATCAGATAGAAAGTACATTTAAGATAGTACGCCAGAAGGACCAGCCATCGGATCGTATTATTCCGGAGGTGTCCAATGAAGAATAATCAGTTGAGTAAAGAACTATTTTTTTCAAGAACAAACGACTTCCTAAATTTATATCTTCCAAAGCAGGCAATGAAAAGCAATAATACTGTTAATACATACAGAGATGGTCTTACGGTATTCAGAAAATATCTGGCAGAAGAGAAGAAAGTATCCATAAGAAAGTTTAGATTTGAAGAATGTACTCATGATTTTCTCTTGGAATATATGATGTATCTCAAAGATAAAGGATGTGCCGCCGGTACCTGTAATAACAGGTTAGCTGCGATTAGATCTTATTTATGGTATGTAGCTGATGGCGAAATATCGATGCAGTCAATCGCTCTTGGGGCTTCAAAGGTTCCGTTTATAAAAGGAACACAAAAGGTGAAGGATACAATAAACCCAGATGAGCTTGCAGCCTTGCTAGCTGCCCCTTCCGACAGATCAAAAATAGGGATACGAGATAAGACAATACTAATTCTTCTGTATGATTCGGCCATAAGAGTATCTGAACTGCGGGAGTTAACTCTTGGATCTTTGAAGCTAAATGAAACGATACCTTATATCCGAGTTCATGGAAAAGGCGATAAGGAAAGAATTGTATCAATAACAGACAAAACTGTCGAGCACTTAAAAAGATACATAAAGCTCTATCATTCGGAAACAAACGGTGATTATCCCCTGTTTTATACAGTGATCAAAGGAAATCTGTCTGCTATGTCAACCGGAAATGTAGAAAGAATACTGAACAAGTATGCAGAAAAAATAAGACCTGATCATCCTGGACTTCCGCAAAAGCTGTATCCACATATGCTCCGAAGAACCAGGGCTTGTGGACTGTATCAAAATGGAGTTGAACTTGAACTTGTATCCAGAATACTGGGACATACTTCCACTCAAACGACCCGTATATACGCATCTCCATCGATTGAAATGCTGAAAAAGGCCATGGAAAACAATAGTGTTGATGTATCTGAAACAGCTGAATGGCTAGATGATGAGGAAGAATTAGCTAGGATCTGTGGAATAAGATAATAATTATCCTCAGCTTTGAGAGTATTTTCGCAATAATTATGGGGAATAAATGAAAAGCTGAGGATAAAAATATGCTGAGGATAAGCCACAGACTATGTAAACATTGTCCAGAGCAGATATATCCCCTAACATGAGACCTCCTGTAATACAGTGAGAAGTCTTTTTAATGTGTATTCATTAAAATCATCCTGTAATGTTATGCTTGCATTTTTATATTTAAACATAATAGGTGCCATCTGTGCATCATTTTCTTCCGCAAACAATGTTATGTTTTCTGCTGCTTCTGGTAACACATTTACACAGACAACATCCTGTTTTTCAGTAACTATATTAGTGTTACACTTGAAACTGTGTTCCGGTATCTCATAGCAGGCCTGTTGTCTGAGCTTTTTAATCCACCAATAAAATGTACTTGGTGCAATAGCATTATTAATACACCATTGCTTATCTGACAAACCGCTCTTACGGCACTGCATGACAAGACCATAAATTTTATCATAGTATAACTTTTTATCTGCCATATATTTTCTCCTCACTTTTTGTAATGTTGTAGTAAACGGCTCCAAGATTGAATAAGAAACTTCAAGATTACTGAAGTGAACGTTTCCAATTTTGAAACAATCTAATTATGGCATAGTATTTTTTAATGTGCTATCCGTGGGAATATTTTGCGCTTACCGATATTCCTCTATTTTCAAGGCTTTCTCCATGGTTTTAAGTAAAAGAAAAAGACCTCATAGAACGGTTTTTCCGCTCTACAAGGTCTTTATTTTCTCGTTATTTTATTCATTCCCTAGGCTAATGATTTTTGCCCCTTGAGGATAAAAGGGATTGCCTTGGGATATGGAGAATTTGACCTTGTGAGGATATTATAGCGAGCTTTTCTCCTATTAACAAGGCCTAATAACAACTCTTTAATAAAACAACTTTTGAAATCCATATAAAAGACTACTTTCTCAATTACTACCAAAATCTCTTTTAACTTATAATTCTTTTGTTTTTGCCTTTTTCAAAAATTGAGTCCATGTAAGATACTCAACTTCTTTTTCTTGAATTCCATAATAATTCGCTCTCGCTGTCAATAATACTGATTTAGCAATATATCCCGTTTTTCTTTCTCCCAATATAAAGTTTACAACCTCATCAACATTTCGCCGAACTGCTTCCTCTCTTTCTTTAATATGTCTAAATACATTTTTGCTTTCTATCAAACTTCTATCTCTTGATAACATATCATTCATTGACATAGCTGGCTTATAAAATTTTAATTCAAAAATCAAAATTTCTTTTTTTTCTTGGTTTAACGCCAACACATCAATATCACCCATTTTTTCATTTTGCTCATTAATTAATATGTTTTTCCCTTTTACATCTATCTTTTCAATCTCAGCCCTAGGTATTTTAATGCCTGAATATATTTCCATCGGCAAATCATATCCACAACTCAGCAGATAATCGGCAACACTTGCGGAAAAATACTTTGAAAGTGTATTTTGAGCTTTCCTTATTTCTTTATTTTGGGATATATTATTTTTATAAAAATCAATATAATGGCCAGAAAGTAAAAACTTTTCAAACATAGATATTGTTTGTGTAAAATCAAAATTACCAAAAACAACAAATTCATCAACTTCATAAAAACAAAATAATTCCAATTCATTTGTTTCTATATCGTTGACAATATTTCTATTAATTGAAAATGTGTTTAATAATGCCTCCATAGTCTCTTTTTCACAAATACTTTGTAACATGGTTTTTCGCATTACAAATATAGGAATATCTTGAAATAATCCTTTTTTTCCATCTACAAATTCATAAAAATCTTCTTCTTCTGGAAATTCCATTCTTAAAAGCACAACTGACAACAATTGATATTTTTCTCTTATTAAGTCAAATTCTAGATTTAATAAATTGCTGAGTCCATCCAAAATTTTGTCAGGAGTTTTGTTTTCATTTTCCAACCTTTTAAGCAAACCTTCATTTCGTATCTTGTAATCTTCTGGTTTTTCATACAAACCATTTTCCAAATAAATATCAAAATATCTTTCTGTTTCATTCGTTTGAACTGGCTCAAAACAAATATCTTTTAGCTGAACATCCTTTCCATGCATTAAACCTATATTTTCTATTATCATATTGTATCTTCTTGCCAATAATATCATATTAACAAAATTGCTATATCCATTTTCTAATTCACAAATTGAATGATTTTCAAAATCACATATTTCACTTGTAAATTTCATCAATAAATTTACTATTGATGCATCACTTATAATTAACCAATCTTGATTACCAGTTTTCATTATTAAACTTCGTCTAATACACTCTTTTATAGCCAATAGTGCTATAAAAATTTCATCTTTCCGATAAAATTTAAGTCTTAATTTTATTTCTTGCCTCAAATTTTCAAGTAGTTTATCTTTCTGTGTCTGTACATCTTTGAATTTATACCTTATCTCTTCTATTTTTATTTTTAATATTTTATCAATATTATTCTCATATTTATCTTGAGAACCTAATGTTTTTCTCCACCACTTATATCCAAATAAAGCGGCATTATTTAAACATGCTTTTTCAAAGCACTCTTCACATACATATTTTTCAGATATTTTTTCAACTTCTTTAACTTCTCCACAAAAACTACATCCAAAAATCATCTTCATTCCCTTCTTTTTCTACTATCTCCAAATAACATACGCCTATGTTCAAATAAATAATCTATTAGTCTAATATCCAGACATAGGGAAAGCAACCTCAAATGCCTGCTGCATCTCTGCGACACTATGATATCTTTCATCTAAATTGGATGATATACCTTTCAGTACAAAATCCTTTACTTTTTGATTTTTAATTTTTTCCAAATTATATCTGCCTGTCATTACATAATAGATAAGTCTTGTAAGCGCAAAAGTTTCATACTCCATATTGTAGTTTCCAAACCCTACAATTTGAAGGTTACTGTCATTTAGTGAACCCTTTATTTCACTACCGAAACTTGTCAAATCGCTTTGTTTCATCTTAACTAAACCAAAATCAGAAATTTTTACTATCGTCAAATCATTTTCGTAGTGTTGTAACAGCACATTTGTAAAACTAATATCTCTATGTAGATACCCTTTTGAATGAATATAAGAGAATCCTTTGAAAATCTGCATCGCAATTCCTCGTCGTCTTTTTATTGTTAAGGTACTGTTATTTCTTTCTATGAATTTTTTTAGTGTCTCATCCGCATATTCCATATAATATTCATTTTTTTCTTCATCATATCTATGAACCTCCAATACATATGGCGATTTCAATTCATTCATGACATCAAATTCCCTTTTAAATCTCTCCAACTCTTTATCATTAAGGTCATTTTTTGCCCTTTTTAAAACGAAATATTTATTATAAAATTCATCTCTATATCTAAAAACTTTTGCATAGGAACCTTCACCTATCATTTTAAGCTCAAAATTATTGTCCTTATTTATTGAAGGAACAGTTATTATTTCTGACATATAAAAAATAGGGTCATATTCTATTATATTAAATTTCGGCAAATCATCAGGTATTTCACTTCCACCACTTTCTTGCAAAAAACCATTGCAAAACTTCAACATATTATCATACTTTTCTTCTAATTTGAAAGCTAAAGGCGTAGACTTCAGTACATATTCCATATCTTCATACAATTTAATCATTCTTAACAGTTCTCTGCTTTCAGCAGCATTATAATGTCCATTACTATTCTTTTTGGATTGCATAAAACTAAGCAAGCCATTAATACTTTGATGCATAACCGCAAAGAGATGTTTTAAATACGTGTTGCTTATATTTTTATATAGTTCCTCTGTTCTTAATATACCTTCCACTTGATTTTCTTCATATTTAGTTCTTAAGAAATAATCAATATCCATAAATATTTCCTCCCACACTCTTTCTAGCTCATTAAATATTTATCGAAAAAATCTTGGCTCTCTAACAACCCTTCATACAAGGCTGCTCGCCAATTATTTTTAGTCACTCTCCTGCGTTCTTCAATTCTGCATATCAAATCCTCTCTAACTAATTCCTCTCCACCTCTTTTATACAACCCTTTTGCCGTATATCCATATTCAGAAAATTCCTCTCCACAATGAGCGACATACAACTTGTTCAATTGCAATTTTTTCAAATGATTTTTTGCTCTCTCGTACTTTTCTTGTTCCCATGTATTTGGTTTCTCTACGTAAAAGCTAAATATTATTTCCTCATCAAATACTATTTTTACTTTTAACCAAACTTCATCATTAAAATCATCATAATATGGATGTATAAATTCATTGTTCCTCGTTTCACTAATCTCCGATTTTTTCTTTTTATTACAGTCTGCGCAGCATGCAATAAGATTCACCGGAGTCACTGCATATGTTGGATATTTTGTTTTTGGCAGATAATGGTCTAATGTACTCACTGTTCCCACACCACAAAATGGACATTTGCTATATTTAGGAATAGATTTTATTTTGTCATAATACTTTCTACCACCATCTGCCACAAATTTATTATCATACAACCAAACCATATCATCTTTAGTTGCTCCACCCTCAACTATAGTATGTGTTTCTAATGTTCCCAATTGCCCCTTTTCTGCAAGTTCATTATATTTTTCACTTTTTAATACAATAGTGGGTTTGCTTGCATTGATATGTGTTAAAATAGGTTGTTTTGTAAGATTCGCTATACAATCTGTAATTATAGATTTCACATCTATATCAGGTTTTTCTAATTTAATCATCTACATCTTCCTCTAACTGTTCTTTTTCATACATAAGAGAACGTAAAATTGCCTTACCTTCATTTCCTAATTTTCCATGAAAATAATTCATTGCTCTTTTAAAGTTTGTATATTTTTCTACAGAATTTTGAATCATTGTATGAAATCCTGAATTAGTAACTTCATACCCGAAAATTTCACTAGTAAGTACTCCCAAATTTTCACCAAATGTTTCTATTTCTGGTCTTTCTGCAATTAATTCTTCTCCTACTCTTCTTAATATCCAAACACAATCTTTAGGTACTTCTTGCACTATAACTGGTGAATGTGTAGCAATGACCCCTACTCCATTTCGATATGTAAGCAGACTCGACAATGCTCTAATTAATGCTGATACAAGCGGTGGATGTAAATGTTCTTCTGGTTCATCCATGATTACCAGTGTTTTTTCTTCTACTAGTTCAATCAACCTTACAATAATTAATAAAATGACCTTGTGTCCAGAACTTAGAGTTTTGAATCTTGGAATTATTTTTTCTATAAATGATTCTTTTAATATTCTTTTTCTATCTGCCCCAAGGCTCTCCGTACTGCATTCCGAAGGCAATTCATTTACGTTATCCTCACATTCTTCAGACCACTTTTTTATATTCAAATCAATAAAGGTATTGTCAGATTCCAAAATATCTATTATTTGTTTCCAAAGTTTCTTTTTATTTCCTTTTGATATTTCAAACAAGCTTCCTGCAAAATCTTTTGCTAGCATATCAATATTTTTAATTCCATCTTTAGTTGCCAATCCAATATATGAATATTGTACAATATCATCCTCTATATCAAAAAATCCGTCAAACGCACTAAATGAAACATAAACTATATTTGCAAATCCCTTTCCTCCCCAAGTTTGAAATTTCCCACGATTTTCTCCTGTTTCTTCTAATGCACTTATCATGTCCTTCAATAAAGTTGTTTTACCAACTCCATTCTTTCCGATTAACACATGTATATTGGATGGCGGCATTTTTTCATGTTCCACTTCAAATTCCAATTCAGTTACATTTTCATCAAAAACATCCACTTCACCATCTGGAAAGTAGCTAAATTTATATGGTGTTAACCATGCTCCTCCCATTGTCATTCTATGAAACTGATTTTTTATAACTCTAGAAGTATAATCTCTCATTAATGATGTTTGAACAACATCCAAGTTTTTTACTTTATCAAATAGTTCCAAATCAAATGCAATATCATTTAATGCAGAAAATATCTCTTCTCTTTGCTTATCCTCTGGAAAATTAGATTTTATTGAATCATAATAATCTTCACATGCTCCCAATGAAAAAAAATCTTTCGAGAGTGTGCTAAATTTTTCTGGCAGACGAGGGCTCCTTCCCTGTCCTTTTTGTCCAATTTTCACGCCTGACATTTTATGTTTAATCCCATTTTTATCAATATATCGTACCTTAAATAATGTTGAATATGTAAACCAATCATCCCAATTATTCAGAATCAAATATATAGTATCTTTGTTTTTGCAATCATTTACTGAAGATACAACTTCAAAATTCATTTTCTTCTCCCTTGTTAATCAATCATAAACAACTATTGCGTATACTCATTATAGCATAGATACATTTTTAATGAAATTTCTTATAATAGCCTAATGCTCATAATTTTATTCCAATAACGCCTTATAAATTTCTCCATTATATTAGCATCGGAAATTGGGAAACCCTTTCCCGATTTCCAATCCCCCTCAATGCCAGTATTTATCCATTGTTGATGGCTTTTTGCCTCATAAAAAAAGTGGTCTAAAATCATATATATAAGATACCTTTAAATAAATTACGCTTCTAAGAAAGAAAAGGATATTGCTTCATATATATAACAAATTGCCATCAAAAAATTTCTTAGCAAACTATTGCTACTATGCATATATCCTCTTCCACACTTCTCTTTTTAGGAGCAATTTTTAAAACTTAGGCTCAATCTCTACGGCATTGCCTTCTTTATCAACATAATGCGTGATAATGTCTATTAGCTTGTCGAAATCACACATTCCATCTCTAATGTCATTATCATGTCTAAGCTCATCAATGGCTTCGGTCAATGTTTTTCCGCCCAAATTCTTACCAATGATGGTATTCACCGCTTTTACCTGACTGTCGAATGGTTCTCTCTCCTTAAACCTATACACCTTTTCCCTAATATCAAAGATTGGTGTGTCTGGTTTCGCATCAATAATAAGGATAATCCACATAATAGCATTAAATAGTTGCTTTGCTATTGGATTCCATACCTCTGCTGGTCTTCTTCCTCCATTTCCACCAGGATTCCCCCCACCATGACCACCAGCTCCACCTTCTCCATGTAAAGGATTGAATAAAGGCAAACCCTCGTGTTCTATTAATCTTAAGAAATCTCTTGCTGCTCCCATGCCACATTGAATAATTTCTCTTCTTCCACTTACCTTGTCAGTTGCATGGAAAATATAATAATCATTTTCAATCATAGCACCTGCATCACTATGTTTAGTTTGACCTGCCAGTAATTGAATATGTGCTACCGGCACTACATTATAATTATCGACAATCCATTGTCTTCTTTCTGTACTTCTACATTCCATAAGAATCTTCTCCTTCCTGAGACCGCATTGCATAAGCTTTTTCTATAATAAAATAGCTACTAGCTACTCCCTTTCAAAATAAATATCGACTTCTAAGAAAGAAATGTTTAAAGCTCTTATTGATGTATAAAGCTGTCACCATAAATAAATTCTTTTTACTGGTGTAATGCCATCTCCATATGTACAGCCCTCATTTTCTCTCTTAGAAGCAATTTTTTATTGCCACTTGGCTTATACCACTATTTGCTTTGTTTCTTAGCAATTTTATGAAGCTTATCTATAGCCTGCTTCCAATCCAATTCCAAAATATTCATATGAGTCAGCCACATTGCTACATTTTCAACTTCTTCCAAAGAATGTAATTCCTCTTCAACTGAAAAACCCTCCTGTTTGAGCTCCATGCCTTCAAATCCAACACTCCATTCCATTAGAAATTTACCTGCTTCTTCTGCCCTTTTAACTTCCACCGTAACCACTGGTCTATTAAGGATTTCTTTGACTAAATCATTTTCTTCCTTAATGATATACTTCTCCAATGTTGGAATATCACTTGCCTTTGGCATAAACTGATATTGCATTTTCATCTCATAATACTTGTTTAAAGCATCCTTGTTTAAATAACTCATTCTATCCTCTAAAAATTCATATGTTCTACTCATAATTTTAATCTCCTTTTCAATTGCTATTTGTTATATTTTTTATATGGTGCTCTTTTAAATGGAGAGCACCAAGAACCATGTTATATGTCGCGGTCCATGAAGTAACTATGCATTGCATCGAAGGTATCTATTAAGCCATCATTTAACTGCATATGTGTATCCTCATCAAAAGGATTCTCTAAGTAAAATTCTAGCACGTCATGTAGTGAACGCATACAAACCAAAAGCCATTGTTTCTTTCTCATATAGATTTTCCTCCCATTTTTTATTGGCCACTCTTTTTTGTGTGGGGAAGAGTATCAAAACCCATATTCATAAATTAGTTTTCATCCAAACATATAGGCATCGGACGTCAACAATTTTTAGTTTGCAAATTTTAATAACTTTTTAGTGCTATATGGAATAGGTTTTACCTCTGCTTCAAGCATATCCTCTGTAAAAGGAAATCTTTCCAATACCCTGTTGGAATTATAAAAAATAATGCAGTGCAGGATGACCTTTTCAAAATCATTCATGGTAAGACAGGCATCCTTCCTGTAGTCATGCACACCCCTTTCCTGAAAATCTGTTTCTATCACACCTTTTCCCTTTAAGATTGGTTTGAAATAATTTTGTAGGGCATTAAAACATTGCTCTACCGGTCCTTTCTCATCAGCACGAAAAGACTTCAGGTTGATAAGCTCCACCCCAAAGTCTGTTATCTGTGCAAAATTTTCTCCCTTATACTCACTTCCCTGGTCTGTTACCAGTTTCAAGGGTAATTGCCTGGATGGCCATTGTTCTTCCTTAATCTCAATGCCATATTTTCTGCAATGCTTTACCTTATCAGCAATTACATTGAGCATAAGGTTTCTCAAGGAATAGATACCGCCTTCCCATGAAAGTGAATAACCACAAATCACTCCTGAATATGCATCCACACACAATGTTAAAATAGGTCTTCCAACAATTGCCCCGCTCTCATTCACAAGGTAAATGTCACACACTGTTGCATCCAGCATCCCCATTCCAATTGTAGGTGCAAATGTCTGCACTCCATCCCCTGTCAAAGGTCTCTGGTTTCTCTGATAATAAGACAGACCGTTCCTGCTGATGTATTCTGTTTCCTTTTTATTATATTTCCGATAAAAATATCTGAACTGATAGTATGATGGATATTGCTCTCTCAATGTTCCATCTGCATTACAATAAAAATGCTGCAACATAAGAGTATAGCAATTCTTCAATGTCCTTTTCTTGGTTGTGTAATACCATTTGTTCAGGGACTTTCTCATATTCTTTTCATCTGCACTCAGCTTCTTCTCTTCTTTTTCATTCCATGGTGCAAGGCTTCTGACATCCATTGTTGCAAGATACTCACATAAATAATTTCTGACTGTCTGTTTAGAAACACCATATCTTTCTGATGCTCTTTTGATTGCTTTTGTTCTCATGCTCTCCTCTGAAAGAAAAGGAAGAATACCTGAAATCATATTGTATCTCTGATATGCTGTTTTTCTGCTCTCCCCCTCCATGGCATCTATTATGTCTATTGCTTCTGCCCTGGTTTCTTCCTCTTTTTCCACACAATCAGATAATTCCTCATATGTTTTCCATACCGGCATAGTCTTTTTTACATAATCAAGCACAAGCACTTTTTCTTTTAAGTCTAACACTCGATATATTTTTTCTTCTGCTCCAACTTTTCCTTTTAGAAGCATTCCTTTTCTCATATCTACTTTGTTCATATGCCTACACCCCTTCTTCTATCACAATACCCCAATAGTAAGTTATACTTAAATATGTACAATAAATATTAAATAAGAATGTACAACTGT
>OGDF01002077.1_pt1 | contig 28039 bp, 19 predicted proteins | sample 1570141 | NCBI WGS metagenome assembly OGDF01 (sample SAMEA4370581, study PRJEB24528) | human gut metagenome | reverse complement strand
GCATCGGAAACGGTCTGTTCGGCCCGCATAACAACTGTACCCGTGCACAGATTGTTACGTTCCTGTACAGAATGTACGGCAGCAAATAAGCAAATCAACCGATGGAAAGCGGCGGCAGGGGAATACCCTTGCCGCCGTCTGTTTACCGATTTTTTTGCCGCCATCTCACGCTTTGTAGCGAGCTGCATTCCCGGACAAACCGCTGCGATAAGAGCAGGAAAAGCGGAGAAAATGTCATATTTTCGGTAAAACTGCGGCAATGTGTCATAATTTCTTCTTTTTTTGTCAAACCCTGTTGACAAAACGCGATAGATGCGCTATAGTGAGGACAAAAGAAGATGATGCAGTCGCTTTGACCGCATCTCAAACGATAATAGCAAACCCACCGAAAGGTGGCGACGCAAAGCTATAGGGCCTTACCCCTCATCGAGAGGGCTGGCAGCCAGTTACCGAAAGGAGATCGCCGGATATGAAGCGGCTTTTTCGTGTTGTATGCGCAGTTTTTGCAGCAACTGCCCTCTCGATGGGCGTTACCGCAGCAGCAGTAAATGATGTTGTGGATATGAGTAATTCCACCCACGGTTATGTTACCGTAAACTACTCCTCGAGTGCAAGACTCAAGGTTGGTATTCAGTACAACGGCGGCAAGACCGTATTCTATGATTGCCCGAGCGGCAAGGATGCTTCCTTCTCTCTCGATAAGGGCAACGGCAAGTACACCGTAACGCTGTACCGCAACGTTTCCGGTACGTCCTATCAGCAGGTCGAGTCCAAGTCCATGAACGTAACCGTTAAGGACAGCTACGCTCCGTATCTGGTCTCTACTTCCGAGGTTCAGTTCTCCAAGGGCGACACGGTATCCGCTAAGGCTGCTGAGCTCTGCAAGAACGCCAAGACCGATGAGGCTAAGGTTATCGCCATCTACAACTACATGGCAAGCCGTTATACTTATGATAACAAGCTGGCGAATGAGATCACCAGCGGCAAGATCACCAAGTACATCCCGGATACCGCCGCTACCCTGAAGGGCACCACCGGTATCTGCTACGATTTTTCCTCGCTGTTTGCAGCAATGTGCCGCAGCCAGGGCATCCCGTGTGCACTGACCAAGGGATACGCCGGCTCTAGCTACCACGCTTGGAACAAGGTAAACCTGAACGGCAAGTGGTATCAGATCGACCTGACCTACGCGGTTACCCGCAGCGTGAAGAACGCAAAAACCCTGCATGACTGTGTATCTCCGCTGACCTACACCAACACCAGCGATGCACTTGCAGTAGCTGCGGCTTAACACGTTTCCGTTTTACTTTGTATGCAAATGGTCCTGATTGGATGTGTTTATGTCCGATCAGCGGCGATTTATTGCATAAAAACGATTCCGGATTGGAATCCCTCTTCGCTTTTTACAGTATTTGTTTGTTATTCGCGGGCATTTATGGTATACTGAAGAAGAGGATCCGGAGGATTTCTGTCCTGCGCAGGCAAAGGACTGTGTATGCAGTCCGGCGTGTCTGCCGACAGAAAAGATCGTAAAATTCTGTGCATGACTTCCGTAAAGGGATACAGGTACAGACAAAGGCACAGCCGGTGAAAACCGGTGTCGCAAAGCCAGATGGGCCTAAACGGAGGATTTTTCCTCTCCGCATGGCAGCCGGTTGCCAAAGGTACTTTGTTACCCCCTTGCAGAGCTATGCGCGCTGTAAAGGGGGTATTTTATTTGGAGACTGAACAACCATTCTGCGTTGCCAACAGCCATTTCAAAAAGAACCAACCATCTGTGCTACTCGGTAAGGAGTAAGTTGTACAGACAAGGGCACCACCGGTGAAAGCCGGTCTCGCAAAGCCAAGGGCCTAAACGGAAGGTATTCCGCATGGCAGCCGGTTTCCTAATGCAGCTTCTTCATAGTAGTCTTTTACTATTGAAGGAGGGGTTTTCATGATGAAAACAGGAAAAAATAATCGATTCTTAGCCAGCATTCTGGCGGCATCCATGATGCTGACGATGTCTCCGTTCGCATTTGCAGCAGCGGATACAGCGGAGCAGAAAGAAATGACAACGCAGGAGCAGGTTCAGCCTGCCACCCAAAATGAAACGAACGCAAATCCCACGGTGTCTCAGACGGAAGATCAGTCTCCTAAGGACACAAGCTCCGAAGCGCCTAAGACGGAAAGTCAGTCTCCTAAGGACACAAATTCCGAGGGCGGTCAGCTTTCTAAGGACGTAAATCCTGCAGGTAAGGACACCACTGCAGGAGGCAGCACATCCGCATCGAAGACTCCGGCAGAATCGGAGAACCCGACAAAACCGGAAGCACCGAAAAACGCTGCAAAGATCGGCGAGGACGAGTATCCGACTGTTGCTGACGCGATTGCTGCAGCAGACGGCAGCGAATCCATCGTTCTGCTCCGTGATGTTACGGAGAATATCACCATCAATAAGTCTCTGACGCTCGACCTCGGAAAGTTTACGCTGTCGGGTAATGCGAATGCAGCCGTTGTGACCATTTCCGGTGATAAATCGCAGGTTATCGTGCAAAACGGTACGGTTACCGGCGGCAAAAAAAGTGGTATCCGCATCACCGATGCAGATGTTACGCTGACGAAATTAACGGTTACTAAAAACGCGTCTACGGGCGACGGCGGCGGCATTGATGCTGTGAAAGGTAAAGAACTGGTCGTGGAGCAGTGTGCAATTAACGAAAACACTGCCAAGAATCGTGGCGGTGGCATTCTTGTGGAAGACACACCCTTGAAGGTCGTTGGTTCCAAAATTGAGAACAATCAGGGGTTCCATGGCGCGGGCATTTATCTGTCTGACCCTAAAACACCCGTATGTGGTCGACATGAAATCACTGGTACGCTTATCGAAGGCAATAAGGTATTAAATGATTACGGCATTGGCGGCGGTATCCATGTGGGCACAAGAAGTCAGGTAAACATCGAAAATTCCACCATTAGCAAGAATGCTGCGGATCAGGGCGGCGGTATCGTGGCCTATACTGCGGATAGCGTGATACTGAACCATGTTGTAATCACGGAAAATCAGGCAACTGTAGGCGCAGGTATTCTTACACTGACAATCCATGCGTGCAATACTGAGTTTAAGCTGACGAATAATACAGAAGTTAAGAATAATACCGCAACCTATTATGGCGGCGGCGTTATGGCATGGGGCGATGGCAGTGATGGAATAAAACAAGTTGTCACAGTAGAAAATAGTTCCATCAGCAACAATAACGCTAAGGATGGTGCAGGTATTTTCATCAATTTGCAGGATACTGCAACGAACGCTTTTGCCACGATCAACCTTGGCGTCGGTGCAGTTGTGCAGGAAAATAAAGCAACCAGAAATGGCGGCGGCATTTTTGCACGAAACCTTGGGAATACGGCAGTTTCTAAAGGGACGATCAATGCTGCTGAAGGCAGCGCAGTGTACAATAACACCGCAGCGGCCGCAGGCGACGACCTGTATCTCAACAACGGCTCGATCTTTACGCTCCCGAATGCAAAGGCCATGAGCGGCGACCGCATTCTGTCCTTTGATAATATGGAGATTACCGGCTGGTATCATGATGGCGGCTTTGAGCAGATTGACCGCTGGACGGCGGAAACGGCTGACGAGTACATCCCGGTGGAAAAGGATTCGCACGCTATTTCGCTCAAGGCAGCGCATCCGTTGATGTACACGCTGACGTATGATGTTACCGGTGACCTGCCGGAAGGCTATACCGCTCCGGCAAAGCAGACGCTGGTTAAGGGCAGCAGCTATACCGTTGCAGCGGTTCCGGCCAGCGTGTCCGGCTCGAAGGACGGCGTGAACGGTACCTTCTCCTTCAACGGCTGGAAAACGGCTGACGGTACGGTTCTGACCGGCGAGCAGCAGCTGACCGCAGACCTTACGCTGCACGGCGTATGGACCTTTACGAAAAAATCCTCTGGCGGCGGTGGCGGCGGCAGCCACAAGCCCACCGTTACCATTCCGGATGATGTACCGACCGGTCTGAACGGCGATGACCACTATGCTTACATTGTAGGCTATCCGGACAGCACCGTTCGTCCGCAGAACGGCATTACCCGTGCTGAGGTAGCAACCATCTTCTTCCGTCTGCTGACCGATGAGACCCGCAATGCAAACTCTACGAAGTCCAACAGCTACTCCGACGTAGCAGCCGGCGCATGGTACAACCACGCTGTTTCTACGCTGAGCGCTATGGGCATCGTAAAGGGTGACAGCCAGGGCAAGTTCAATCCGAATGCGCCGATCACCCGTGCGGAGTTCGCTGCGATCGCAGCTCGTTTTGACGACAAGGCCAACACGACCGCTGTTGACTTCAGCGACATTGCATCCCACTGGGCAAAGAACGAAATCAGCGCCGCTGCCAACAACGGCTGGATCAACGGTTATACCGACGGCACCTTCCGTCCGAATAACAAGATCACCCGTGCCGAGGCGATGACGCTCGTAAACCGCGTTCTCAAGCGTCTTCCGGAGACCGCAGAGGACCTGCACAACGACATGATCAAGTGGAGCGACAACTCCGATACTTCCGCATGGTACTACCTGGCCGTACAGGAGGCTACGAACAGCCACTATTACGACCTCAAGGAAAACAAGCACGAGAAGTGGAGCAAGCTGCGCGAAACTCGTGACTGGACCGAACTGGAAAAGTGAATACTTTCCTGTAAGGGCGAACGAATCCCCCGGCCATTGGCCGGGGGATTTTATTGCACTGATAGTTTTTTCTAAAGGAAACAAATTTCAACGAATTTTTCTTGTTAAAATTATAACATATTGCCCCTTGTGGTTTTTATATCATAGGTTCATAATAGAGATTGCCGAAAAGGGAAAAGAGAAATGAAAAAAGTAGGCTTTTCGGTAATTTTCATGCGAAAACCATGCTTTCGCAGCCGGTATAGAGGAGGAGATAATATGATCAGCTTTATCGTATGCTTATTATTATTGATCACCGGCTATCTTACTTATGGTAAAATTGTAGACAAAACCTTTGGCCCGGATGACCGTGAAACGCCGGCAGTTCGTATTAACGATGGCGTTGACTACGTTGTCATGCCGCAGTGGAAGCTGTTTCTGGTACAGCTGCTGAACATCGCCGGCCTTGGCCCGATCTTCGGTGCCCTGCAGGGCGCCCTCTGGGGCCCGGTCGTATTCCTGTGGATCACATTCGGCACCATTTTTGCCGGCGGCGTACACGATTACTTCTCCGGCATGATCAGTGAGCGAAATGACGGTGCTTCCATCGCAGAGGTTACCGGCAAGTACCTCGGTCACACCATACAGAATATCATGCGTGTGTTCTCGGTTATACTGCTGATCATGGTCGGCACGGTATTTGCAGTCGGTCCGGCCGGTCTGATCGTTACGCTGTGCAAGAACAACGGTATGTCCGGTGTGCTTTCGACCACGCTGTTCTGGCTGATCGTCATCCTGGTTTACTACTTTATTGCAACCTTTATTTCGATTGATAAGATCATCGGCAAGGTATACCCGCTGTTCGGCATGTGCCTGATCATCATGGCGGTCGGTGTTATCATCGGTATCTTCACCAATCCGAATTACACCATTCCGGAGATTTGGTCTCACCTGTACAATATGCATCCGTCCGGCACGCCGATTTGGAGCTTCATGTTCATCACGGTTGCATGCGGTGCAATTTCCGGCTTCCATTCCACGCAGTCGCCGCTGATGGCTCGCTGCATGAAGAACGAGAAGCAGGGTCACTTCGTATTCTACGGCGCAATGGTAGCCGAAGGCATTATCGCACTGATCTGGGCGGCAGCCGGCTGTGCTCTGTATGAGGTCACCGGCGGTCTCAACACCGGTCTGGCGGAAGCGCTGGCAGGCGGTCAGTCCGCAGCGATCTACGATGTATGCTCCAAGACTATGGGCGGCGTTGGTATTGCTCTGGCCATGATCGGCGTTGTTGTCTGCCCGATCACTTCCGGTGATACCGCATTCCGTTCCGCTCGTCTGACGCTGTCCGACTGGTTCCACATGGATCAGGGTTCGTACGCAAACCGCCTGAAGCTGTGTATCCCGGTACTGGGTATCGGCGCTATCCTCGGCATCGGCAATGCGACCGGTCTGATCGACTACACGGTTATCTGGCGTTACTTCAGCTGGACCAACCAGACGCTCGCTATGATCGTTCTGTGGGCAGCGGCTATGTACCTGTTCACCGAGAAGAAGAACTTCTGGATGGCAGCTGTTCCGGCTACGTTCATGAGTGCAGTTTCCTGCACCTATTTCATCCTCGCGCCGGAGTGCCTCGGCAGCCTGCTGAACAGCAAGACAGCGGACGGCACGGTAATCTACAATACCGCAGTGGCGTACCCGATCGGTATTGTATTCGCGGCACTGCTGCTCGCACTGTTCATTCGTGCGACCAAGAAGCGCAGCGCAAAGAAATCTGCTTGAATATAATAGCATTGCTGCAGCCGGCCGTTCCTTTGTGCGGTCGGCTGCGGCCATCCATAACGATAATTGCGGGGTGACGGAAAATGTTGAAACCTTATCCGCTCAGCGCGGGGCGCATTGATGACGCGGCGCTTGCCGAGGATAGAAAAACCTGTCGGAAAATCGGTCCGTGCGGCATCGGCAGGCATGCCCTCTATTTGAACAGCTTTTTTGTTGACCGGCGGTATTATGTTCCGCTTTCCATGGTAACGCGTGTGTACAAGCGCGTTGCGATGAGCAAGGGCGGCTTTTCCGGCAAGGGCATTTTCGCCACGCTGTCCTATCTGGTCGTGGAGTTCGACGGCGGACAGAAGGTGTGCAATTTCAAGTATGAGCAGCAGGTCGATGAGTTTCTGAGCGTTATCCGAGCTGAGCACCCGTCTATTCCGTGTGTCAGCGCGGCGGCAGAGCAGCGCATTGCCGAGGAGAAGGCCCGCCGGGAGGAAGAAGAGCGCAATCGTCCGCCGATGAGCGCACAGGCGGAGAAAACTGTGCAGGCACTCGATAACGCAATCGACTATCTGGAGCGCCGTCCTGAGCTGACCGAACGACTGAGCGCAGCCGCAAAACGCCGCCGGAACTTTCAGTGTACGAACGGCAGCTACCGCTGGGCCGCTATGGCGATCACACTGCTGGGGTTTGCGGCGCTGGCTTACGGTATCGTTTCCTTCGTGCGTCACGGCTCGTTCTCGATTTATTTTACGCTGTTCGGTCTTGCCGCGATTTTCACGTTTGCAGGCTTCAGCGTCCTGCCGACAGCACGCAACAACCGTACCTCCATCATGCAGAATGATGCGCAGGCACAGGAGAAAATGCAGGCTTACCTTGCGGATTATCTGAATTTCCCGCTGCCGGCCCGCTATGCACATCCGGTTGTGCTGCGCCGCATGCAGCGTGCCGTCATGGATGGCCGCGCAGTGACTGCCGTGCAGGCGCTCGACGTTGTGAAGGCTGACCTGAAGGCGCTAAACGCGGATGTCACAGTCTCGCAGGATGAATACGATGAGGTTGTCGCCATCAAGCCCATGTTCCTCAATGCGGAGTATCAGTAACAATCAGATGATACAACTATCCCTCCCGATTACTGCCCGGGAGGGATAGTTTGATTTGGGCGGTTCTGCTTTCATGATAAGAGCTTATTCTGTAAGCGAAAAGCGAAAAGGACATTCCCGAGGGGTGGGAATGTCCTGCGAAAAAGAGTATCGATATGATCTGATTTAAGAGCACAGTCCGCATTTCGCACATGCAGACGGTGTGGCAGCGCAGCCGCCGAGGGCGGTCTCGCGCAGCTCGATGGGGATGCGGCGGCCGACCGCGTACATGGTATCGAGCATTTCATCGAACGGGATAAACTGGTGAATGCCCGCGAGCGAGAGCTCAGCGGCAACGAGCGCGTTGGCTACACCTGCCGCGTTGCGGTTCTGGCACGGATACTCGACCAGTCCGCCGACCGGGTCGCAGACCAGACCGAGCATGTTCATCAGCACGGTGGAGGCCGCGTCAAGACACTGCTCAGGCTTGCCGCCCATCAGCTCGACAGCCGCGCTGGCCGCCATTGCGGATGCGATGCCGACCTCAGCCTGACAGCCGCCGACCGCGCCTGCAACGGTTGCGTTGCGCATGGCAAGGTAGCCGATCGCACCGGCGTTGAACAGGGCGTCGATCAGCCGTTCATCCGAGATGTTGTAGCGGTCCTGCAGGGCAAACAGCATGCCCGGCAGAACACCGGCGCTGCCTGCGGTCGGTGCTGCGACAATCAGACCCATAGAAGCATTTACCTCAAGCACTGCCATCGCGTACTGCGCCGCTTTGTGCAGCACATCCCCGCAGATGGAGCGGCCTTTGGCCGCGTGCTGCGCCAGCTTTTTGGCTTCGCCGCCAATCAGGCCGCCCATGGACTTGACCGGCGTTTTGAGCGGTGTCAGCGCGGATGAGCGCATGATTTCAAGCGCCCTCTTCATACGGTGCGTGACCTCATCACGCGTGGTTTCGCCCAGCTGGCACTCGCGGCGGCGCATGATCTCGGAGATGGGGAGCTGCTGCTGCGTGCAGAGTGCAAGCAGCTCGGAAGCGTTTTTGAAATCCATAATCTGCTCTCCTCCTTACGGTTCGATGATCATGACGTCGTGGACGTTGGGATTGTTTTTAAGCGGTTCCTCAATGCCCTCGGGGAAATGACCGTCCGACTCGACGATGGTGTAGGCGGTGTTGCCCTTGGACTCGCGGAACAGGCGCATGAATGCAATGTTTACACCCTTGTCGCTGAGCACCTTGGTGATGTGCGCCACAACGCCCGGCTTGTCCTGCTGCACGACGATGACCGTGCTGTATTCACCGGTAAAGTCAACCTCAACGCCGTTAATGCGCGCGATGCGGCACTTGCCGCCGCCGAGCGACTCACCGCGGATGGTCATTACCTGACCGGCGGCGTTCTCCATGCGGATGTCCACGGTGTTCGGATGGACATCGGTCTCGGTCTCACACGGCGTGAATGAGTAGGACAGACCGCGCTCGGTCGCAATCGAAAACGAATTGCGGATGCGGGTGTCATCGGTCGAAAAGCCCATGATGCCGCCGAGCAGCGCACGGTCAGTGCCGTGGCCGTGATAGGTCTTGGCGAACGAGCCGTACAGGGTGAAATCCACCTTTTTAAGCGGCGGCGCGATCATCTTGTGCGCCAGATACGCGATAACGGCCGCACCGGCGGTATGGGAGCTGGAGGGACCGATCATATTCGGTCCCAGCACATCAAAAACACTGATAAAGGACATAGGGGATTCTCCTTACTGAGCGGAGGATTTGCAGATAAACCGGCGGTAGATGGTCTCCACGATCACGCCGATCGCGTTGTCGCCGGAAACATTGCAGGCGGTGCCGAACGAGTCCTGCGTGATGTACAGTGCAACCATGATGGCGCAGATCGGGCCGCTCGGGTCGCCGGCCTCGGTGCCGAAGATCATGTACAGGAAGGGCAGGGCGGTCATAATGGAGCCGCCCGGCGCACCGGGAGAAGCGACCATGGCAATGCCGAGGGTCATGATGAAGGGAATGACCGTGCCGATGGAGATCGGCAGCTGGTTCATCAGGCAGACTGCGGTAGCGCAGGCTGTGATGGTGATCATCGAGCCTGCCATGTGGATGTTCGCGCACAGCGGAACCGTAAAGTTGCGGATTTCCGAGGAAACGCCGTCTGCCTCAGCGCACTGGAGGTTTACCGGAATGGTAGCCGCAGAGGACTGGGTGCCCAGTGCGGTTGCGTAGCCCGGAATCTGGTTGCGGATGAGCGTAAGCGGGTTCTTGTGGCTGACCAGACCTGCAATTACAAACTGGATGCAGATGCAGATCAGGTGCATGATGATAACAACGATGAATACCTTCCACAGAATACCGAGGATGGCAAAGGTCTTGCCGGACTTGGTCATATCGGTGAACGTGCCGCAGATGTAAAGCGGCAGCAGCGGAATGATGACCTTGTGCAGTACGCAGTCAATGATGCCGGAGAAGTCGGAAACGCCGTTGTACAGCGTGTCGCCGATGGTCTTGCCGCGCAGGCTGGACATGCACAGACCGAGCACAAACGCCGTAACAACAGCGGACAGCGTGTTCATCAGTGCCGGAATTTCCAGGCTGAAGTACGGCTCCAGCGAGTTGCCTGCGGTTGCGGCGATCTTGTCGAGCGCGTCCGCACTCATGAAGTGCGGGAACAGGGTGTCGGCTACAAAGAACGAAGCCGAGCCTGCGATCAGGGTCGAGCAGTAGGCGATGGCAACCGTGATGAGCAGCAGCTTGCCCGCGCCGCTCTTGAGGTTAGCAATGCCCATGGTAACATACGCGAGGATCATCAGCGGGATGATAAACGACAGGAACTGGCTGAAGAACGACGAGAGCGTTACCACAAAGCGGCAGAAGCCTTCCGGCAGGAACTGGCCGAACAGGATGCCGACAATGATGGCGATGATGAGCTTGGGCAGTAATCCGAGTTTGAATTTTTTCTTTTCTTCCATTTCTTTTTCCTCCTTTTTTGGCGGGCAGCACCACACAGTTCGGTTATGCGGTGTTACCCTTTGCGGCGCAGACCGTTTGTTTGCCCCTCTTTGGTCTGCTGCCGTGGAAGTCTGCCGAGATTTTTTGCCTCCGGACACAAAAAGAACCGCTTATTTTAGGCGAAATGCTGTAAAATAGGATGCGGTTTTTGTGTAAAAAGGATAATTAAAAAATCTGTGGTAAACCTCCAATTTCTTTCTTGACCTCTTTGCAGATTTAGTATATTCTGTTTAATGGGTTAAGTCAAATTCATATATTTTATCATTTCGATTCAAAATATTGATAATATAGGGGAGAGAGGGAAATTCATGGAGCTTCGGCAGCTTGCAACCTTTATTCGGGTAGCACAGTTTAAGAGTTTTTCACGCGCAGCAGAGAGCCTCGGCTACTCACAGTCGGCGGTAACGGTGCAGATACGCCAGCTGGAGGAGGAACTGGACACGCGTCTGTTCGACCGCATGGGCAAGCGTATCGCGCTGACCGACACGGGCGAGCGTTTTCTCAGCCATGCGTGCGACGTGATGAATCAGGTCAATCAGGCGCGCATGTCGGTCACATCCACGGCAGAGCTGCACGGTTCGCTGCATATCGGCACGATTGAGTCGCTTGCATGTCTCAAGCTGCCGACGGTGCTGCATCTGTACCGCAAATTCAACCCGAAAGTGTCTATCCGCATCACGGTCGGTGAGCCGGAGGATTTGATCGAGCACATGGAACGCGGCGAGCTGGACATGATCTATGTGCTCGATGAGCCGCTGTACAGCAACAACTGGAACAAGCTGATGGAGCAGCGCGAGGAGATCGTATTTGTGGCGTCTGCATCGCTGCGCGAGGAGCTGGGCGGAAAAGAGCTGACGATTGAGGAACTGCTCACGCAGCCTTTTTTCCTTACCGAGCAGGATAACTATCGCCGTGTACTCAACCGCCGTCTTGCCGCGCGGCGGACCATCCTTACGCCGTCGCTCGAGTGCGGTGATACCTCGCTGCTCATTCGCATGCTTGAAATTGACCGCGGTGTATCCTTTCTGCCGTGGTACGCAGTCGAGAACAGCGTAAAAGAGGGAAGGCTGATCCGTTTGTCGGTCGAGGACTGCTATATTTCGCTCTACCGCCAGATTTTCAGCCACAAGGAGAAATGGCGCACACGCGAAATGGATGAATTTGTCCGCGTGGCAAAGCTAGCGGACGAGGAAGAATAAGGGCATATAACAACATCCCACTTGCTGAAGCACAGCAAGCGGGATGCTTTTTTATTCCATGACCGCCTGCACTACCCAGCGGGTTGCATGCCCGTTGCCGGTGCAGGTGGAAAGCGTGAGGATATGGTCGTTTACGGTCGGTACTGCGCCGGTGCGGATCACCGACAGGGAAACGCCTTCGTCAATGAAGGCTTTTTTGATCGTTTCGTCGGAAAACGCACTGTAATACGCGGTTCCGTCAAGCGCTGCCTCATAGGCTGCATAGATGCTGTACGCATGGGTTCCGCTTGCATTGGTCACATATACCTGCGGATGTGCCTGCAGGAAATCCTGCTTTTTGTAGTGCTTCAGCGCGGCAAACATCGAGCCGTTGTTCATCCGGTGACCGTACACGATGGTGTTAAAGCCGCTGAAATCGGCAGAGCAGCGGCAGTCCATGAAAATCGCGCCGACTGCGCTGCTGTTTTGGTTCCAGGTGTGTGTCAGATAATAGTCGTTGTCCGTGCCCTGCACCAGCGGATAGGAAATCTCGGTGCCCGGAATGGCAATCCAGCCGATGACATCACTGTTGACCTGCTGTAGAGCAGGCAGGTCCATCTGCTCCAGCGCCTGTGCATATGGGTCGGCAGACGGAGCGGGTTCGGGTTCGGTCTGCGTTTCCTGCGGCGGCTGTTCGGTTGGCTGCTGAACGGTTTCCGTCTCCGGCACTTCGGGTATCGCGGCAATCTCGGAAGCCTCGGCGTAGGCTTCATCACCTGCACGGTAGCTCGTCATCTGGCGCACCAGCATGAATGCGCTGACGGCAAACACCGCTGTCAGAAAAAACAGTATCACAGTCTGTATTTTGGACTTCATGTGCTCACCTCGTTTTTTTGCATAATATTATAGTATATCTGATTTAAGTTGTAAAATCGGATATATTTTATTGCTTGACAGAAAAAATTATATCTGTCAGACGCGCCGATACTGGATATTTCGTGCAGATTTTGATTGTTTTTACACGCATGACCGCGCATTTCAGCACATTGTACAATCGCATGTCAATAATTTCTACGTTTTGTCGATATCGTATTGAAGGCTTTCTGCCAAAATGTATCCTTTTTTCGTACCCTCTGTATGGTAAGCTATACCATGCAGAGAGAACACCTCGTTTGTCGCGGATGCAGACAACCGGCGAGGAGGATATATTTCCTGATTTCATGATAAAGGACTGAGTAGTATGAGCAAAAAGTTTACAAGGCTGATGGCCATCCTGCTGTCGCTTAATTTGACGTTCAGTACGGGTACTTTTGCAGCATTTGCGGCTGAAGCGGAAGACGGCAGCACCGACACCGGTTACTCCGAGAGCGGCGATCCTGCAGCATCCGCTCCGAAAGCAGAGGACAGCAGTATAGAAAACACACCGGACACGAGCAGTCCCGCTCCGACAGAGAGCACCGGCGAGAACGCCGAGCCGTCTGCACCGAGTGAGCCGTCTGCACCGGGCGAACCTGCATCACCGAGTACATCTGCATCGCCGACCGAGGCGGCACCGTCCGCACCGGCGGAAAAAGCGCCTGCGGCTGAGGTTCCGGCAGAGGAGAAGCCTGCTGAAGAAAAGCTGGTTGCGACCTATGCAGTCACCGCGTTTACGCAGGACAGCATCCGGTATGATGTTTCCTCGGGCGATGCCGTTGTTACCGGCTGCGCAGACAGCGTGACCAAGCTGGTTATTCCGGAAACCATAACCTATGACGATAAGGAATACAAGGTTGTCGGCATTCAGGATCATGCGTTTGACTGGGCAAATCACCGCAGTCTTGCGTTGGAAACCGCTGATCTGGGCGGTCTGCCGCTGGAAATCGGCGAGTATGCCTTCCGCGGTCAGAAGTCGCTGACGACGGTTACAGGCATGGATAATATTACTGCAGTCAGTGACTATATGTTCACGGCATGCTCGGCGCTGACTTCGGTCGCTGATCTGTCCAAGGTTACTTCTGTCGGTATTCAGGCATTTATGAACTGTTCTTCGCTGACTGCGCTGGAAGGCCTGAATTTCTCCGCACTGACGAGCATTAGACAGGAAGCCTTCAATAATATGGAGTCCTTCTCGCTGGAGCTGGGTGAGCATACCTTTGATTCGCTCGAGTCTCTGGGTATCCGCGCGTTCGCGAATACGACCGGTATCACCGGCACGGTCGTTCTGCCGGAACGCATTACCGAAATTCCGGAAGGTGCATTTTTGAACACCGGAATTACCGGCGTTGACTGGTCTCATATCACGGTCATCGGCAAGAGTGCGTTCAGCAAGTGTGCAGGTCTGACCGAGCTGCATTTGCCGGATTCTGTTACGTCGATTGGAGAACGCGCATTCGATGGCAGCGGTCTGACCGGAGAATTACAGCTTCCGAATTCGGTCACTTCGATTGGAAATTATGCGTTTAGGGATGTCAAGATTGAGGGCAATCTGGTTCTGCCGAATGCGCTGACTTTTCTGGGTATCTATGCATTTCGCGGCACGGCCATCAGCAGTGTTACGTTCCCAAGCACGCTGAAAAATATTGGCAACTACGCATTTTACAGCTGCTCGAATCTTTCCGGCACGCTGATCATCCCCGAAGGGGTTGTTTCCATCGGTACGGCAGCCTTCACGAAAACCGGTATCGAAAAGCTGGAGCTTGCCGACAGCGTACAGACCATCTCGGCCGGTGCATTCAGCACCTGCGCCAAGCTGACTTCCGTGCAGATTGGCGAACAGGGCAAGGGCAAAAGCCAGCTGCAGACCATCGGCAGTAAGGCATTTAACAACGATACCAATATCACCTACTTCTATATTGAAGCATGCTCGGCAGATGTTGCGATTGACTCGAATCCGCTGACGATTCCTGCCGGTGTTGCTGTAAAGTTTGCGGTCACTGTCGATGGCGAAAATATCCGCGAAGGCGAAGAAACCACGCTGCAGCAGGCCGTTGACAAGGTAGAGGAAAACGGTACCGCGACCATTACGGCAGACAAGAACTTCATTGTAAACGGCACGGTTACGATTCCGTCCGGCAAGACCATCACGCTGACCGATGAAGGCAAGGGCCTTTCGGTTGTGTTCAAGAATGGTTTCACCGGTCCGGCTTTCCGCGTGGAGCAAAACGCGGCACTGATTCTGGACGGCAGCTTCAATTTCTCCTGCTTCCGCATCGCTAACGGCTCGTTTGCCGAGGTAAAAGGCGCAATGACGCTGAACGGCGGCACGATTACCCGCATGAGTCTGAGCGGCTCGAACATGGGTGCGATTACGGTGGACGGCGGTTCCTTCACCATGGGGAACGGCGAACTCAGCAGCATTTCCGCTTTGTCCGCAAACTGCGGCGCGGTTTATGTGAAGAATGGCGGCAAATTTGCCATGAACGGCGGCAAAATCACCGGATGTACGTTCAAGAATCAGTATTCCGGCGCGGTTGCTCTTGCAAACAGCACCATGACGATGACCGACGGCACGATTTCCGGCAATACCGCATCGGAGTATAACGCTGCAGGCGGCGTACTCGTAAACGGCACTTCGTCTCTTACCATGAGCGGCGGCACGATTGCAGACAACACGGCAAAGCGCGGCGGCGGTGTATGCGTGCGTGAGAACGGCACGTTCACCATGTCCGGCGGTACGATTTCCGGCAACAGCACAGCAGTCGATTCCGATACAATTCAGCTGCCGAATGCAGGCGGCGGCGGTGTCTTCGTAGAGGATAACGCATCGTTTGAAATGACAAACGGCACGATTACCGGCAACAAGACCAACGGCATGGGCGGCGGCGTTGCAACGGCCGTCCTGAGCGAGAATGACACGGTTGGCGGCGGCCGGTTCCACATGACCGGCGGCACGATTTCGGACAATACGGCATCCTGCGGCGGCGGTGTATACAGCTGGTCCGGCAGAGACCGCGTTGTACTCGAAGGCGGCAATATTGTAAATAATACGGCACATCGACAGGGCGGCGGCGTTTACGTCAGCCATGCACCGTGGTCGATTACTATTAAGAATGCGCTTATCACCGCAAACACGGCAGCCATTCAGGGCGGCGGCATTTGGTCCTGCCCGGTGGGCACGGTAAGCCTTGGCACGGATGCGGCTGTATTTGGCAACACGGCAGGCAAATCTGCTGATGATGCGGCATTCCTGCTTAAGTGGAACGAGACGTATTCCACCAGCTTCAGCGGCAAGATATACGGCGGCGGACTGGTAACCTGGTACCGCGATACTTCGATCGGCGCGGGCGATGCAAACTACGGCGCTTTCGCAGGTGACCGCTACGATGCAGCGAACCCGGGTGCCCCGGTTGAGCCGGCTTCTGGTGCGATCACGGGCTACGGTCTCAAGGCTGTTGTTTCCGCAGAGAGCAAGGCACTGGCTGAAACCGCACCGCTCAAGATTATGGGCAATACCGCAGAGCGCGGCGGCGGTGTCGGCACAAACGGCGAAGTGCTCATCCCGGGTGAGGACACCTTGGAAAATCCGGTTTCCCTCACCGTACACAAGGTTTGGAGCGGCGCAAGCGCGTATCCGACCGCTGTTACCGTAAACCTTATCCGCATTGCGAAGGACGGCACGCGAACCGCGATCGGTACGGTGCTTCTGAGCGAAAGATCTACCGACAAGGACGGCAAGACCTGGTCGTACACCTTTGCAAATCTGGACAGCGCTTACACCTATACCGTCGAAGAGGAGGCCGTTGACGGCTTTAATACCTCGATTTCCGGCAGCATGGCAGATGGCTTCACCATCACCAACAGCAAGAAATCCGGCGGCGGCGGTGGCGGCGGCGGTCACCACAAGCCGGACCCGAAACCGACTCCCGATCCCGATCCGAAGCCTCCGGTTGACATTCCGGATCAGCCTACACCGCTTGATCCGCTGAAGCCGACGGAGAACATCCCGGACAGCAAGGTTCCGACGACCAAGCCGGAAACACAGACCAAGACGCCGGATAAAACGAAGGCAGTGAACATTCCCGATAGCAAGACTCCGACGTCCAGCGTTCCGAAAACCGGCGATATCGGCGGCCTGTGGGCGGCTCTGTGCGGTCTGTCCGCAATGGGACTGGCGTACTTCGGTATCCGCAGAAAGCACGATTAAAAGCAAAAACAGATAGCAAACACCCTCTATATCATTCGATATAGAGGGTGTTTTTTCACTCAAACAATATGCAAAAGCTGAATCAGCAGAATCCATGCCAGACCGTAATATGTTACAACGGCAACCAGATCGTTGATCGTCGTAATCAGCGGACCGGACGCAACTGCCGGGTCTACCTTGATTTTATGGAACAGGATCGGCACGAGCGTACCGACCAGACTGGAAATCACGATCGCTACAAGCAGTGATATGCCAACGCAGCCGGAGATCAGGAACGCATGTCCGATGGCATAGCCCTTGAACAGCGCTATGTATGCACCGAGAAAGACAAGCGCCATAATGCCGAGCAGCGCGCCGTTGCAGGTGCCGACCTTCATTTCCTTGAAGGTGAGGTGCAGCTTGTCCTTAGCACTCAGGTTTTCATCCATCAGCACACGAATCGTAACCGCCAGCGACTGCGTACCGACGTTGCCGGCCATATCGAGAATCAGCGACTGGAAGCAGATAACGACCGGCAGCACGGCTACAACGCCTTCAAATGCACCGACAACGGTCGAAACGCCCATGCCGAGGAACAGCAGGATGATCAGCCACGGCAGGCGCTTTTTCATGCTTTCCCTGGTGGTTTCGTTGAGATCCTCCTCGGCGGACAGACCGGCGAGCTTTGCATAGTCCTCGCCGAGCTCGTCATCCACGGCCTCGACAACGTCCTGTGCGGTGATGATACCGATGATCTTTCTATCCTTATTCAGCACCGGCAGGGAGTCTTCGGCATAATCTTTGATCTTCTCGATGCTCTCTGAGATTTTCTCGTGGTCGAGCAGATACGGATACGCGTAGCTGATGATGGAATCCAGCGGCACATTTTCTCGGGCAACGATGAGATCCTTCAGGTCGATTGCACCGCAGAAGCGGTTTTTATCATCGACTACATAAATCGTTCCGATGTTGTCGTTTTCACCGGCCTGCTTTACCAGCTCGTGCATGGCCTGCCGAATGGTCAGGTTCTGCTTGATGCAGATGTAGTTGGTCGTGATCAGGCTGCCGACTTCGCTGTCGTCATAGGAATTGATAAGCAGGATGGCTGACTTGGTTTCGTCATCGATCATCGGGCGCAGCTTTACTTTTACGCTCTCGTCGATGTTCTCCCACAGATCGACCGCGTCGTCCGCATCCATTTCGTTCAGAATTTCGGCCAGCTTGTCAATGCCGATTTCATCAATGTATTCCGCCGGATCATCCAGATAGGAGATGATTTCCGCCAGCCATTCCGCATCAAGCGCGCTGTACAGCAGATTGCGTTCCGCGCGGTTTAGGAATTGCAGGCTTTGTGCGATATCGTTGTCGTGATAATCCTGCAGCTGCTCCCGCATCTCATTGATCGAAGGGGAGGTGCGGATGATCTCAACGATTTTCTCGGCAAAAGATGTTTTTTTCCATGTTGCTTTTTTCATAATCAGCCTCCTTCTGTGCCCGGAAAAGGGCACAAAAAATCCACCGTAACAGATACAGTGACACAAACATCAGTTGTGGACTTGTTCATCACGATGGAGCAAGGCTCAGCGCTTATTTCAAAAGAGGATGCTTACGGACACTCGAAACAGCAGTATAGTCTGTATCCATCGTCATATGTACATTTCGTCTGTCACAACTGTCCATAGGGCTTGCCTCCTTTTTTATTTTTTCGCAATGATTATAGCACTTTTTATGTGGAATATGCAAGGCATTTTTCACAGTTTTAATAATATGGATAAAATTTGCGGACAGTATCGCGCACGGGGAGAAAAAAGCCGGCCGGAAATCCGGTCAGCCTTTTTATCTCAGTAGACGATGCAGGAATGTGATTGTCCTGGTGCACGAATGATTTTGGAAGATTACCCAAACCAATCCCACCGAAACGCTTCGGTGGACAGAGTAGATGCCTTGCCGTCGAGTGCAATCTCGCTGAGCAGGATACCAACGATCGGTGCGATACCGAACCCATGTATCTGGAGGCGCAGAAGCAGCTGAAGAAACAAAAAACAACGCATACCTTCTGACAAATTTGGCAACACTACTCGTAAAAGGAGTGTGTTTTCATGTCAGATATGTTTTGCTTTCAGTGCCAGCAGACCGCAGGCAACAAGTGCTGCGTGAGCGTGGGTGTCTGCGGCAAGCAGCCGGATACGGCAGCGCTGCAGGATGAGCTGGTGTACGAACTCATTCGCTTGGCCGAGGCGGCAGCTGCGGCCGGTCAACGCACACAAATCGCCGACCGGCTGCTGATGGACGGCCTGTTCATCACCTTGACCAATGTCAATTTTGACAATCAGGCGATTGCGGAATTCACCGAGCGGGTACGCGCGGAACGAGAGAAATTCGGCGGAAAACCGTGTGCGGTCGTGGAGCTGTGGAAGGGCGACACGGATACGGTTTCGCTGCGTTCCACGCTGCTGTTCGGCATGAAAGGCATGGCCGCCTATGCACACCACGCGATGAATCTTGGCTACACGGATGACGAGGTGAGCGCGTGGTTTTACAAGGGCCTGTGCGCGGTCAATCGCCCGCATTCGGTCGAGGAATGGCTGGCGCTGATCGTCGAGTTCGGGCAGGTGAATTTCCGGTGCATGGAGCTGCTCGATGAGGCCAATACGGGCACATTCGGCACGCCGCAGCCCGCAAAAGTGCCGACCGACATCAAAAAAGGCCCGTTCATCGTGGTTTCCGGGCACGACCTGGGCGACTTGGCGCAGCTGCTCGAGCAGACGGCGGGAAAGGGCATCAACATCTACACGCACAGCGAAATGCTGCCCGCGCACGGTTATCCGGGACTGAAAAAACATCCGCATCTTGCGGGCAATTTCGGCACGGCATGGCAGAGCCAGCAGACGGAGTTCGAGAATATTCCCGCGCCGGTGCTGTTCACCACCAACTGTCTGATGCCGCAGCGCTCAAGCTATCAGGACCGCGTGTACACGACTTCGGTGGTGGGCTATGCGGGTCTGCGCCATATCGAGGCGGATGCGTGCGGCCGCAAGGACTTTTCGCCCATCATCGAGCAGGCGCTCGCGCTCGGCGGGTACGAGCACGACCACAGCATGAGCGGCATCAACGGCGGGCATATGCTGATGACGGGCTTTGCACACGGCGCGGTGCTGGCTCACGCGGAGGAGATCATCTCGCTCATCAAGAGCGGCAAGGTGCGGCATATCTTTCTGGTCGGCGGCTGTGACGGCGCGCATCCGGGCAGAAATTACTACACCGAGTTTGTCAAATCCACGCCGATGGATACGCTGGTTCTGACGCTTGCGTGCGGCAAATACCGCTTCAATGACCTCGATCTGGGCGAAATCGGCGGCCTGCCGCGCATTCTGGATATGGGCCAGTGCAACGATGCGTACAGCGCCATCAAGGTTGCGCTTGCACTGGCGGATGCGTTCGGCTGCACGGTCAACGACCTGCCGCTCACGCTCGTGCTCTCGTGGTACGAGCAGAAGGCGGTGTGCATCCTGCTGACGCTGCTTGCGCTCGGCGTGAAGAATATTTACCTTGGACCGACGCTGCCGGCGTTTCTGTCGGAAACCGTGGTCAAAACACTGGTGGAGACCTACGATCTGCACCCGACCACCAATCCGCAGCAGGACCTGGATGCGATTTTGGGAAGGGGATAAACCGGCGAGCTTTTTGGACGCTACGGAGCGTTCCTTGTTTCCCTCTCGTTTGCTTGCTGCAATAGGTTTCAGCAAACGAAAGAGGAAAGAAAACAATGAAATTTACGGCATTCAACGGCAGTCCAGCGGGCGAAAAGAGTGCCGCTGGACGCATGCTCGGGGTCTTTCTGGCGGGCGCGGCTCGTGCCGGAGCGGAAACCGAGCTGTACCATCTTGGCGATTACAGCATCGGACAGTGCGTGCAGCACGATGACATGGAGAAGCTGCTTCGCGCATATCAGTCTGCGGATGTGGTCTGCTTGGACTCGCCAGTGTACTCGTGGAACATGACGGCGCTGCTCAAGAATTTTGCAGACCGGCTGATCCCGCTCAAAAGTCCGCTGCTGACCGAACAGGCCGGCTATGAGTTTGCGGCACAGGGCGAGGTCACAGCAGAGCCCCGTACACAACTGGATGCGCCGCTGATGTCAGCCGCAGAGTATGTACAGTTTCTGGGTATGTAAGACAAAGGGAAACGGTTCTTGCCTTCGGGAAAGAGCCGTTTTTGATGTGCGCCATAGTATCTGACGGAATGATATGGGAAGTGAAGCTCGATCAGACTATGCCGAAAAAGCAATACTATGTCGATTATCGGCAGGGATTTTTGTGTATCAGGATGGTATATTGGAAGTCAGTGTGGTATAGTTAGGGTGAACTAACTATGGATTGACACTGGAATCCCATAAAAGCAAAGAGATGAAGGAATTATGCAAAGCAAACAGCAAAAGCAAATCAAGGTATTTCTGATACAGACCTTCGGCGGAAGCAGGGGCGGCTCGCTGTTTTCACGACAGGAAAAAATGCTGGATAGGTTAATCAAAACCGCAGCAAACAGGTCCAAAAACCAGATGAAAACACTGGTGCAGACCATTCTGCCGCGCATTGCGCTGTACAAGGTGCTGCAGACAGAGCTGCCTGCGGGGGAAACCTTTACGCACATGCGGACGTACATGATGGACTGGGTGGCAGCAGAAAAGCACGCTTTTACGGTGAAAATGGAGTCTGTGCCGGGATTTTATCGGATTTACAGCTATTGTTTTCTCAAAATCATGCGTACCTCCGACTTGTGGGAGAGCACACAGGAACACGACAAAACGCACTTTTCCGCGTCGATTACCAAGTGTCTCTGGCACACGGCATGCCAGGAAAACGGCTGTCCGGAGCTGTGTCCGCTGTTTTGCGACGTGGATGACGTGACCTACGGCGGACTGCACAAGCTCGGCTTTTCGCGCACAAAAACGTTGGGCTGCGGCGGTGACTGCTGCGATTTTCGGTTTTTCAAAAGGTAGGTGAGCAGACGGAGAAGCGGACTTCGGCAGGATTTTCGGTGCAGCGGCGGAATCCGTGCGGTCAGCTCCATCGCTTACGCAATGCAGCCGCAGATGGTTTTGAGTCGGATTCCTCTTCCATACCTTGCGATTTCCCCGGTTAAATGATACAATCAAACCACAAGGTTTCATTCCATCAAACGGATTCCGAAGGGGAGCCATCCCTTATCACATAAAGGAGCATCAGTGCATGAACCCAGTTTTTGTTATCGGACACCGCAATCCGGATACGGATTCCATTTGCTCTGCAATTTGCTACGCGCACCTCAAGCGCAGGCTGACCGGCGGAGAATACATAGCCTGCCGCGCGGGTCACGTCAATGCGGAGACCAAATTTGTGCTCGAACGCTTCGGCGTGGAGCCGCCGCGCTACATCAAGTCGTTTGAGCCGCGCCTGAGCGATGTGCAGTACCGCGAGGTGCCGGGCATCAGCGAGGAGCTGTCGCTGCACCGTGCATGGGATTACATGAACGAAAATGATATTCAGACGCTGGCCGTTGTTGATGAGGATCGCCGCCTGAAGGGTCTGCTGACGCTGGGCGATATCGCGCGCTTCTACATCGAGGATCAGGACGCCAATGCGCTGGCGGAGGCCAAGACCAGCTATCGGAATCTGGTCGATGTGCTTGACGGCACGCTCGAGGTTGGCGATATTGATCAGCGGTTTGAACAGGGCAGTGTGGTCGTTGCGGCGGCTAATCCGGACGTACTCGAGGACTACATCGGCAAAAATGATATGGTTATTCTCGGCAACCGCTATGAAAGCCAGCTGTGCGCCATTGAGATGAGCGCCGGCTGCATAGTCATCGGCCTCGGCTCCAAGGTTTCGCGCACCATCCGAAAGCTGGCCTCGGAAAACGGCGTTTCCATCATCGCCACCCCGTATGATACCTACACCTGTGTCAAGGTTATCGGTCAGGCGGTTCCGGTGCGGCATGTGATGCGGAAAAAGGGTCTTATCACCTTCGAGCCGGAGGAAACGGTTGAGGATGTAAAGCGCACGGTTTCCAAAAAGCGTATCCGCTATTACCCGCTGATGGATGAACAGGGACGATACGTCGGCATGTTCTCACAGCGTAACCTGCTGGATCTGGAGCGTCCGTCGGTCATTCTGGTCGATCACAACGAGCGCGATCAGGCCGCCGAAGGCATTCGTTCGACCAATATTGTTGAGATCATCGACCACCACCGCATTGACTCGGTGGAGACCAGCGGACCGATCTACTTCCGCAATCAGCCGCTCGGCTGCACCGCGACCATCATCACGCAGATGTACCATGAGCACAACGTGGAGATCGAGCCGAAAATCGCGGGTCTGCTGTGCTCGGCAATCCTGTCGGACACGCTGATGTTCCGCTCGCCGACGTGTACGCCGCTTGATCGCATGGCTGCAGAAGAGCTGGCGAAAATCGCCGGTCTGGACATCAAGCAGTATGCAACAGAAATGTTCCGTTCCAGCTCGCGTCTGCTCGATCGTTCGATGGATGAGCTGCTCCACATGGATTTCAAGTATTTCCAGGCGCAGAATCAGAAGATTGCGATTTCGCAGGTGACGAGTGTCAGTGAGAACGAGCTGTCCGGCATCCGTGATAAAATGCTCGAGTACATGGAAAGCTGCCTGGCATCGAGCGGTCTGTCCATGCTGTTCGCTATGCTGACCAACATTATCGAGGAAAAGACAGAGCTGCTCTACGTCGGCAAGGGCGCGCAGCAGCTGGTTCGTGCGGCCTTCAAGACCGACTGCGGCGAGCATTCGGTCGTCCTGCCTGGCGTCGTCAGCCGGAAGAAGCAGATGGTGGTGCCGCTTGTCAGAGCCATGGAGCACGACGAGGAAATTGAGTAAGATTTGCAGAGTAAAAGCGGGAGCGGATCGCAGGCCGTTCCAAAGTCGTCCGAAAGTTCCTATGCAGAAACTTTCTCCCTCTATAAGTATCAAAACCGAGGCGCATGTCCCCGGTTTTGATGAATTTGCAAAGCCCCGGTGCTGGAACACCGGGGCTTTTCGCGTGCACGATGTGCACTTTTGTCTTTCCTTGTGTAATCATATTATACCGCATATCAACAGCCAATGCAAGTAGATCCGACTACGCCGGAAGATATTTCTCTGTCTAAGCGAGGGAATATGCACAATATCATGGGCGCTTATTTGGATAGTTTTTATACTATGGTTAAATACATTTGGCTCATTCCTCCAAAGTGTGATATGATTAAATCATTCAGGAGAGAACAAGAAACGGAGAGAAAACCATGAAGCGATGGAAAGGGGCGGCATTGCTGCTGCTCTGCACAATTGTGTTGCTGCGGCTGCTGCAGGGATTGGAACAGCCGGAAAAAGGGAATGCCCATGTGCCGGTGCTCGGCATTGTCACCACGGCGGCAGAGGATGACCGGCGTGAAGCGCAGTCCGAAGCGCTTGTACATGCGGCGGAGGAACATGGCTTCAAAGTGCTGGAAATGCCGGTCGAGCGCACGCAGGAGGCACAGATTGAAGCCGTGCGTGCGCTGATCGTGTATCAGGTGGACGCAATCGCATTTACGCCGCTGGTGGAAAGCGGCTGGGACAACGTGCTGCGCGAAGCAAAATCCGCCTCCGTGCCGCTGCTGTCGATAGACCGCGCGATACGCGGCGTGGATGATGTGCCGTTGCAGCATATAGGATTTGATTATGCGTCGCTCGCCGAGCAGGCGGCGGATGCGCTTCTGCAGCAGCGCATGCCGCGGGACGGTGTACTGGAGCTTTACGGCACGGTAAATGCTTCGGATGCAAGAGAGATTGCACGCGGCTGCCGCGCGTCTCTGGAGGAACACGGATTGACCGTAACCTACAGCCTGTGCGGCGACGGCATGCGCTCGCGCGGCTGCGAAATACTGGAGGAGATGGAGGACCATCTGGACGAAATCGGCTACATTTTCGCCCAGAATGACGCGATGGCGCTCGGTGCGGTGGATTATCTGCACAGCCACGGCCGCAAACCGGGCAAGGATGTGCTGGTTTGTGCGTTTGGCGGCGGTGCGGAGCTGCGCGCGCTGCAGAAAAAAGGGGAGGTTGCCGTAATCGGTGCGCTGGATGACACCCAGCTGGCCGAGCTGACCGCAGACGCAGCCCAGCAGATTGCGAAGGCACCGTGGAAGCCCTATATCGCTCTGGCGGACACCGCCGTGCTGACGGAGGAGGGAACAGCCGATGCGTAAATCCCATCACAGCCTGCACGGCTTGCTGCGGCGGTCGCTGCTGCGCAGTGTGGTCTGCATGATTTTACCGGTGTGCGTGCTGGCCGGTCTGCTGGTTGTGCTGACACAGCGCTATGGCGCGGATATTGCATTGACGACCCGTGCCTCCGAGGTGCGCACCGTGCTGGTGCAGGATCTGCCAGATGAGGTGTGGAACGTGGTTTCCGGCCGTATTTCCTTCGAGGATGGACGGCAGCGGATGCTGATCGACAGCGCTCTGTGGGAACTGAACGATATGCTGGACAGTGCCGGAGAGGACGAGGCACAGTACCTCAACGCGGCGCTGCGCGCCATCCGCACGATCGACAGCTACGTTGATCAGCTGGAAACGCAGATGGACGCCGGTGCCGCAGTCAGCCGCAACGAATCGCTGTACCGCGAGATTCACAGCGTCGGCCATCTGGCGGGCAGCATGCTTGACCGCTATATCGAGAATGAGATCGCCCGCATGGGTCGTTTCAACGCCTGCATTCAGCACGGACTGGGTGCGGCAGCGCTTGCACTCATTGCGCTGGTCGGCGTGATGATCTGGCTGACTATTCGGGCATCTGACAATCTGGAAGGTGCGATCGGCGCGTCTTTGCGGCAGCTGGAGCAGTTTGCCAACCGCATTGCCGCCGGTGAGCTGACCGAGCGCGTCCCGCCGACCGAGATCGACGAGCTGCATCTGCTGACACGCGATCTCAATACAATGGCGGAGCAGCTGGGTGCGCTCATTCATGAGCGGGTCGAGCAGGAAAAGACCATCAAAAAAGCTGAACTGCGGGCGCTGCAGGCGCAGATCACGCCGCATTTCATGTACAATACGCTGGAAACCATCGTCTGGCTGGCCGAAGAGGGCCGCAACAGCGAGGTCGTCGAGATGACGATGGCGTTCACCGGCTTTCTGCGCATCTCGCTCAGCCGCGGCGCGGATTACATCACGGTCGAGCGCGAGGAACAGCACGTTGCAAACTATCTGCAGATTCAGTCGGTGCGGTACGGCAGCATCATGCGGTATACGATTGATATTGATCCCGCGCTGCACGAGCGGTATATGCTGAAAATCGTGCTGCAGCCGCTGGTTGAAAACGCGATTTATCACGGCATTAAGCGCAGGCGCGGCAGAGGACAGATTACCGTAACCGGCCGCAGGCAGGCAGGCGGCATGTACTTCGCCGTGGAGGACAACGGCATGGGCATGACACCCGAGCGTCTTGCCGAGGTACGGGCCTCGCTGCAGAACGGCGCACCGCTTGACCCGGACGGCAAGGGCGGCTACGGTCTGCGCAATGTGGAACAGCGTCTGCGGCTGTATTACGGCTGCGGACTGACGATCGAGAGTGAATACCGGCACGGCACACGCATCAGCTTCACCGTACCGGACGAACAGGAGGGGAAAACGCTATGATGCGTGTATTTATTGCGGATGATGAGGAGATCATCCGGGATGGCATCCGCAACTGCATTGAAAAGGAGCAGGAACGCTTTTTGTTTGCAGGTGAAGCGCCGGACGGCGAAATGGCACTGCCTATGCTGATGGAAATGAAGCCGGATGTGCTCATTACGGACATCCGCATGCCGTTTATGGATGGTCTGGAGCTGGCAAAGGTTGTGCGGCGCACCATGCCGTGGCTGCGTATTGTGTTCCTCAGCGGACACGATGAATTTGAGTATGCACAGAAGGCGGTTTCGCTGCACGCGGACGCGTATCTGCTCAAGCCGGTCAGCTCGGCGCAGCTGCTTGAAACGCTTGGACAGGTTGCCGAGCAGATTGAGCAGGAGCAGCAGCAGCTTCGCTCGGAAGGTGCAAACAGCCGCAGCGAACACGAGGAGGACGTGCTGCGTGAGCATTTTCTCAACGACCTGCTCTCGGGCAGCGTGCCGACTGCGGAGGCGGCTGTACAGGGAGAACGCTGGGGGCTGCTGCTGACGGCGAAGCAGTATCTTGTGTGCATCGTGCGCCTGCCGGAAAATGCCGTGCAGGAGCAGGTGCGTGCGCTGACCGAGCGTCTGTGCGGTGAGGAAAGCGAGGTCTGCGCCTTTTTCCGCGGCAGCCGCCGGCTGGTGCTCCTGCTGCGCGGAGAGACCGAGGAAGCTGTGCGCGAAACCGCCTACGAGTTCTGTCAGAACCTGCGGCATGAGCTTTGTCAGGTGCTGGGCTGGAACGCGCTGTGCGCGATCGGCGCACCGGTCTCCCGTGTCAGCGCCCTGCCGGAAAGCTACCGTACAGCGAAGGATACACTGCTGCAGGCCTCCGCATGTGCGGAGGACGGCGTATTCGGCAGCACGGACTTTGCCGGTGTGCAGCACGAGTTCGATTTCTCGGCGGGCGGCTCGCTGGCGGACAAGCTGCGGCATGCCGCCCCCGAGGACGTGCCGCGTATTGTCGAGGGCTACTTCGGTGGCTCTGCGGCGCAGGACGTGCAGAGCGTGCTGTACCGGTATTATCTGCTGATGAACCTGCTCGTCACGGCCTCTCAGCTGGCTGATGAGGTGCAGGCAGGCAGCATTCCGCCTCCGGAGGATCCGCAGGCGGTGCTCGGTCAGGCGGCGACGCTCGAGGGCACAAAGGCCTGTGCCGCCGAGGTGCTCGGCCGCATGACTCGTCTGTGTTATCGCCATCAGAATGTGCGATACAGCGCGGAGATCAGCCGTGCAAAGGAGTTTATCCGCGAAAATTATGCGGACAGCGGTATTTCGCTGCACATGGTGGCGGCAGAGGTCGGGTTCAGTCCGAACCATTTTTCCACCGTGTTTTCGCAGGAGACCGGTCAGACCTTTGTCGAATATCTGACCGCTGTCCGCATCGAGGCGGCAAAGCATCTGCTGACCAAGGGCAACAGCCGCATGAGCGATATTGCGTTTGACGTCGGTTATCAGGATTCGCACTATTTCAGCTATCTGTTCAAAAAGCACGTCGGCGTTTCGCCGCGCGAGTACCGCAGCCGGTCGGAAGAAGGGTAAAATAATATCGTAAGAAATTCACC
>OGDF01002073.1_pt1 | contig 28087 bp, 16 predicted proteins | sample 1570141 | NCBI WGS metagenome assembly OGDF01 (sample SAMEA4370581, study PRJEB24528) | human gut metagenome | reverse complement strand
TACTTGTTGAAGCACTTGTGCTTTCAGAGGCACTCAAGAATGCTGATGTAGAAGCGGATTCTGAGACTGAGGCACTTGTTGAGACTGACTCAGACGTGCTGGCTGATTCTGAGACAGATACACTTACTGAAGTTGATACTGAGGCAGATGTACTTGCACTTTGCGACTCACTCAACGATACAGACTCACTTGTTGAAATCAAAGCACTTAATGAGGCTGATTGTGATTCGCTCAATGAGACACTCAATGATGCTGACTCTGATACTGAAACGCTTGATGAAGCGGATTCTGAATGATTTACAATGTTTGAAATTGATTCAGAGATTGAAGTTGAAACAGAGATAGATTCTGAAGTTGAAATTGATTCTGAGACTGAGATGCTCGCTGAAGTTGATTCAGATACGCTTACTGATTCTGACGCAGAGACTGAAGCTGAGGCGCTCGCTGATTCTGAGGCAGACACTGAAGCTGATTCAGAGGCGCTTACTGATTCTGAGACAGAGACTGAAGCTGATGTGCTGGCTGAGGCTGACGCACCTACTGAGGCTGACGTAGATACTGAAGCGGATACGCTTGTTGATGCTGACTCTGAGGCAGAGACGGAATCGGATGCGCTCGCTGATTCTAACGCTGAGACTGAAGCTGATGTGCTGGCTGAGGCTGACGCAGATTCAGAGGCGCTTACTGATTCTGAGACAGAGACAGAGACTGAAGCTGATGTGCTTGCGCTTTGCGACTCGTTCAATGACACAGACTCGCTTGTAGAAATCGAAGTACTTACTGAGGCTGATTCTGATTCACTCAATGAGACACTCAATGATGCTGACTCTGATACTGAAACACTTGATGAAGCGGATGCTGAGACAGAGGCACTTGTTGAGACTGACTCAGACGTGCTGGCTGATGCTGATACAGATACACTTGTTGAAATCAAAGCACTTACTGAGACTGATTGTGATTCACTCAATGAGACACTCAATGATGCTGACTCTGATACCGAAACACTTGATGAAGCGGATGCTGAGACAGAGGCACTTGTTGAGACTGACTCAGACGTGCTGGCTGATTCTGACGCACCTACTGAGGCTGACGTAGATACTGAATCGGATGCGCTCGTTAATTCTGACGCTGAGACTGAAGCAGATGTGCTTGCTGATACAGACTCTGATGCACTTACACTTTGTGATTCGCTCAACGATACAGACTCACTTGTTGAAACCGAATTACTTACTGAGACTGATTGTGATTCACTCAATGATGATGAAACGCTCAATGATGTTGATTTTGAGGATGAAGCACTTTCACTTTGCGACTCACTCAACGATACAGACTCACTTGTTGAAATCGAAGAACTTTCTGAAGCGGATGCGCTGGCTGATTCTGACTCAGATACTGAAACTGATGTGCTTACTGAGGCTGATGCACTTGTGCTCTGTGATTCACTCAAGGATACAGACTCACTAGCTGAAACTGAAGCACTTAATGATGCTGATTCTGAGTTTGACTCAGATTGTGATGTTGACGTTGATTCACTCTCTGAAGTCGAAACTGAATTTGATTCTGATTGTGAAGCTGATGTCGATTCACTTTCTGAAATCGAAACTGAATTAGAGACTGATTGTGATTCTGATACATAGGCTGAGACTGAAGCTGAAACTGAGTTTGAAATAGACTGTGATGCTGAGACAGAAGCACTTGTTGATGCAGACACTGAATTAGAGACTGATTGTGATCCTGAAACAGATGCACTCAATGACGCCGACTCACTCAAAGATGCTGAGTTAGATGTCGAAACCGATTCACTTGTTGAAATGAAGCTTGAAGCCGAGTTCGAAACAGATTCAACAGTTGAAATAATCGCAGAAATTGAAGCACTGAAAGCTTGAGACTGACTTTCAAATACAGAAGCACTTAATGAGCTCGATGTACTCAATGATACTGATTCAGAAGCCGAAACTGATGCACTCGTGCTCTGCGATTCACTCAATGATGCTGACTCACTAGCTGAAACTGATGCACTTACTGAGGCTGAAACTGAATTTGACTCGGATTGTGAAGCTGACGTTGATTCACTTACTGAGGCTGATTCTGAATTTGAGGCAGATTGTGATTCTGATGTTGACTCACTTTCTGAAGTAGAAACTGAGTTCGACTCGGATTGTGACTCACTAATTGATTCTCTGACTGAAGCTGACTCTGAATTAGAAACAGACTGTGATTCTGAAATTGATTCACTTTCTGACGCTGAAACTGAGTTCGATTCGGATTGTGATGTCGATGTTGATTCACTCTCTGAAGTAGAAACTGAGTTTGACTCGGATTGTGACGCTGATGTCGACTCACTCTCTGAAGTTGAAACTGAGTTTGATTCTGATTGTGACGCTGATATCGACTCACTCTCTGAAGTTGAAACTGAGTTTGACTCGGATTGTGATGCTGATGTTGATTCACTCTCTGAAGTTGAAACTGAATTTGACTCGGATTGTGACGCTGATATCGACTCACTCTCTGAGGTAGAAACTGAATTTGATTCCAGCTGTGATGTGCTTACTGATGTACTTTCTGACGCAGAAACTGAGTTCGATTCTGACTGTGATGTTGACGTTGATTCACTTACAGAGACTGATTCTGAATTTGAAACAGACTGTGATTCTGAAATTGATTCACTTACTGACGATGAAGCTGAGTTCGATTCTGACTGTGAAGCTGATGTTGACTCGCTCTCTGAGGCTGACTCGGAATTAGAAACAGACTGTGATTCTGAAACTGACGCACTTACTGACGCTGACTCGGAAGTTGAGGCAGATTGTGATTCTGAAACTGAAGTACTTTCTGAAGCTGACTCGGAGTTTGAGACAGACTGTGATTCTGAAACTGATGCACTCTCTGACTCTGATTCTGAGTTTGAAACTGACTGTGATCCTGATACAGAAGCACTCCCTGACGCTGATTCGGAGTTAGACACTGATTGTGATTCGCTTACTGATGCACTCTCTGAAGCTGATTCTGAAGTTGAGACAGATTGTGATTCTGAAATGGATTCACTTACAGACACTGACTCGGAGTTTGAAGCTGACTGTGATTCTGAAACTGACGCACTTTCTGATGCGGATTCTGAGTTAGACTCTGATTGTGATTCTGATACAGAAGCACTTACTGACGCTGACTCGGAATTAGACACTGATTGTGATTCGCTTACTGATGCACTTTCTGATGCGGATTCGAAAGTTGAGACAGATTGTGATTCAGACACTGATGCACTCTCTGAGGCTGATTCTGAGTTTGAAACAGACTGTGATTCAGAAATTGATTCACTTACTGACGATGATTCTGAATTAGACACTGATTGTGATTCAGACACTGACGCACTCAATGATGCTGACCCAGAATTTGAAACAGACTGTGATTCTGAAACTGAAGCACTCTCTGAGGCTGACTCTGAGTTTGAAATAGACTGTGATTCTGATACTGATTCACTTACTGACGATGATTCTGAATTTGAGGCAGATTGTGAGGTTGAAACAGACGCACTTACTGAGACTGAAACTGAGTTCGATTCTGATTGTGACGCTGATATCGATTCGCTCTCTGAGGCTGAAACTGAGTTCGATTCTGATTGTGACGCTGACGTTGATTCACTTTCTGAAGCTGAAACTGAGTTTGATTCGGATTGTGATGCTGATGTCGATTCACTCTCTGAAGCAGAAACTGAATTTGATTCTGATTGTGACGCTGATGTCGACTCACTCTCTGAAGTTGAAACTGAGTTTGACTCGGATTGTGATGCTGACGTTGATTCACTCTCTGAAGTTGAAACTGAGTTTGACTCGGATTGTGATGTCGACGTTGATTCACTTTCTGAAGTAGAAACTGAATTCGATTCGGATTGTGATGCTGAAATTGAGGCACTCTCTGAGGCTGACTCTGAGTTTGAGACTGACTGCGATTCAGATACTGACTCACTCTCTGAAGCTGACTCGTAATTTGAGATTGATTGAGAGATTGATGTTGATGCACTTTCAGATGCTGATGTTGAGTTCGATTCAGACTGTGATGTTGATGTTGACGCACTTTCTGAAGCTGAGACTGAATTTGACTCCAACTGTGATGTTGATGTTGATGCACTTTCAGATGCTGAAATTGAGTTCGACTCAGACTGAGATGTTGACGTTGATGCACTCTCTGAAGCAGAGACTGAATTTGACTCTAACTGTGATGCACTCACTGATGCACTTGTTGAGGCACTTTCAAAAAGACTTTCTGAAACACTCTCTGAAAGGGATGCTGATGCTTCCTCTGATTGAGAAAGAGAAGATGAGACAACCTCTGACTCAGATGCTGAAACTGATGCAGATTCTACCTTACTTGTTGATACAGATTGAGACTCTACTGTTGAAGTACTTTCTACGATGCTTTGAGATGTACTTAAAGATGCACTCGTTGTATCTGCTTCAGACTCTACGATTTTGCTATTAAAATAGTTGGTAAAAGTAGAGTCATCATCAGCACCTGCATAAGGTGAGAAGGTAAAGGATGTATCGTCACCAGTGATTGGAACAGTCCATGTTGATGTTAAACCATAACCTTGCTTTGCAAAGTAACCAGTCATCTGTGCACCATTCCCCCAGGTGTAATTTCCAGTTCCATTGGTAGTTATCGGTGTCGTTGAGTCTCCAAGTCTATTATTATTAGTAAATTTAGCTCCTGAAGAATCCGTAAGATAACTTGTTACACTGGATGGAGTGCCCAAACCTTTACCTAGTGTAAACATTGTATGTTTGGATGTTCCAGTATTGTATAAAGTGTGGTTAGTACCTACTTTTGTTTGTTTCTCAACAGTTGACGTTGCTGGATTATCATATGAGATAGTATAGACAAAAGTCAGGTTTGAACCATCATTGGTCACTTTCAATGTATAATAAATTGGGACGTTATAAACTGAATCTGTTCCAGTTCCTGTGTAACCCTTAGATTCACCAGTCGCAAGGTTAAGATACGAACTAATGGCTGGAGTGCCATTTACTGTAGAGTTGCCATTGAAACCTGCATTTGTAATCTTGGTCATCATGTTATCGACGGCATTACCAAGACGCTCACGCTGTTCTGCGTAAGCTGCGTTTGTTGCTGATGCCGCGATCAATGTCGTTGACTTAGTGACTTCTTCTTGAACGGTTGTAATAGCCGTTTGAATTTCAGCCTTAGCAGCTGTGTCTGTCAATTTTGCTTGGTAGTTTTTAGCAATATTAACAAGTAATTCTGCTTCTGAAGCGTTTTGGTCCAAAACAGATTTTTCATCATCTTGGCTTGCAGTTTCTGAAGCAACTGAGCTTGCTGAAGTTGCTGAATCAGAAGCTGATTCCGAGTTTGAACCACTTGTACTTTCAGTTTGTGACTGACTGTCAGAAGTTGAGTACTCCTTGCTGAGTGATGCAGATTCAGAGATAGCTTGTGACAATTCAGCAGAAATTGATTGAGACACAGATTGTGATACTGAAACTGATGCCTCTGTGCTTGCTTGAGCATCAACTGAAGAGCTTGTAGACTCTTGGCTTGTTGATGCTACTGCTGAAGTTTCAGAAGCTGGTGCTGCACTCAATACCACTGACTCAGAGTTTACTGCCACATCTTGATTAGCAGTTACTTGACTTTCCAAAGCTACTGCGCCTCCAGCTACTGCACCCGCTGTTGCAATTCCTTTAAGGAGAGCTTGCCCTGATAGAAGCGGTGTTTTCTCTTCAACACTTTGTGCTGAAACTGATGGTGCGTCTGCCCCACCTTTAACAACCTTGAAAAGTCCAAAGTTAGATGTCGCAGCACGAAGCCATTGCTTACCTGATTTAATCAATTTAAAACGAGTCACGCGATCAGTTTCGCGATATACCCCTTCGTTCCTTCTAAAAAACATATCTACTCCATTCTTGTTTTATGAATTAAAACTCACCGATAAATTTTATCATAAAATTCTTGTAAGTTCTAATATAAACTATTATTTCCCTCAAAAACGATTGCAAACGCTTTATGCTGTATAAATATTGAAAATGCTTGTTTCATAGCATTTTCACCCATCTTACATTTTGCAAAACAAAACTTAAAGTTGTCTTAAAATTCAAAGTCTACTTCTTCCACATCTAAGATTTTAGCTTACTAAACTAAGCCTTTACTCTCTAATACTAAGCCTAAATGAGACTTAGACTAACATTTAAGACACCCTCTCTCATTTTCAAACACGACAAAAAGACACATCCCATATCGAAATGTGTCTTTTTTAGAACGAAGCTAATCGGCTTATTCTTACTTAAGAGTAGTTAGTTTTTATTAGGACTAGTCACTCATAAGTTTTAGGGGTAAGTCGAAGGAATATTATTCCTCAGTTTTTTTGCGTTTTGCCGCAAGAGCCAATCCAGATGCAGTTGCAAGCAATCCAAGAGCTGCTGTAGCTGCTACGTTAGACTCTTCACCAGTGTTTGGCAATTGTGCCATTTCTTGTGCAGGTTTAACTGGAGTAGCTTTAGCTGGAGCTTTAGGAGCTGGATCAACTGGTTTACCTGGAGTTGGTTGTTCAGGTTTACCTGGAGTTGGTGTTACTGGTTTTTCTGGAGTTGTATCGACAAGTTTGTAAACGTAAGTTACGTTCTTATCACCTTCGATAACTTTACCAGTTACTGGGTCAGTTGTTGTCAAGTGACCATCACCATCTACAGAACCTACTGGGTAGTTACCTTGTGGTACCAATTCGTAAACTTTACCATCAGCAGTAACAATTGTCTTAGGACGGTTATCGATTACTGTATCGTAATCTTTACCTACAGGTTGACCAAATTCATCTGTTACAGATTGTTTGATAGTGTTACCATTTTCATCTACATAGTGAACGTAAACATTACCCTTAGGTTGTGCTGGTTGTTCTTTAAGTTTGTAGATGTAAGTAACATCTTTACGTCCTTCGATAACTTTACCTGTTGTAGCGTCTGATGACTCAAGGTGACCTTGTCCATCAACTTTACCTACAGTGTAGTTACCTGCTGGTACCAATTCGTAAACTTTACCATCAGTTGTTGTGATAGTCTTAGGACGATTGTCTACTACTGTATCGTAGTCTTTATCGACTGGTTGATCTTTTTCATCAACAACTGAAGTCTTGATTGTGTTACCTTCAGTATCTTTATAGTGAACGTAAACGTCACCCTTCACTTCTTTGTAGACGTAAGTGATGATTGAACGTGGTTTATCAACTTTACCTTTAATTGGGTCAGATGATTCAAGGTGTCCATCGCCATCAACTTTACCTACTGGGTAGTCACCTTTCGGTACGATCTTGTATGTCTTACCATCTGGAGTCTTGATTGTGTTAGGTTTTTCACCTTCCTCAGTTGTGTTATATGGAGTGTCATATGGTGAGTTTGGTGTGTCTTGACGTGGTTTTTGGATTTCTTTACCATCATTCTCACGGATGTAAGTGATGATTACTTCACCAACTTTAGGAGTTTCACTTTCTGACATTGATTCAGAAATTGAAGCTGAAGTTGATTCAGAGCTTGAAAGTGATTCTGAAACTGAAGTTGAAGTTGATGTAGATTCTGAAAGGCTAGCAGATGCTGAGTATGACTCAGAAGCTGATACTGATTCAGATACAGAAGTTGATTCTGAAGAGCTTGCTGATTCTGATGCAGATACTGAAGCTGATGCGCTTGCTGACTCTGATGCAGATGCTGACTCAGACGCACTTGCTGATTCTGACGCAGATGCTGACTCAGATGCACTTGCTGATTCTGATGCAGATGCTGACACTGAATCACTCAATGAAGCTGATTCTGATGCAGACGCTGACTCAGATGATGAAGTTGATTCTGATTCTGAGTTATTAGTAACGATTGAAATTGATTCAGAAATTGAAGCTGAAACTGAGATAGATTCTGAAGTTGAAACTGACTCAGATGCACTTACTGATTCTGATGCAGATACTGACTCAGATGCGCTTGCTGATTCTGATGTAGATGCTGACTCAGATGCACTTGCTGATTCTGATGCAGATGCTGACTCAGATGCACTTGCTGATTCTGACGCAGATGTTGATGCTGACTCAGATGCGCTTGCTGATTCTGATGCAGAGACTGAAGCTGATGTGCTTGCTGATTCTGATGCAGATACTGACTCAGATGCGCTTGCTGATTCTGACGCAGATGCTGACTCAGATGCGCTTGCTGAAGCTGACTCAGATGCTGATTCTGACGCACTTGATGATTCTGATGAACTTGCTGAAGCTGACTCAGATGCAGATGTTGATGCACTTGCTGATTCTGACGCAGATGTTGATGCTGACTCAGATGCAGATGCTGATGCACTTGCTGATTCTGACGCAGATGTTGATGCTGACTCAGATGCTGATTCTGACGCACTTGCTGATTCTGACGCAGATGTTGATGCTGACTCAGATGCACTTTCTGAAGCTGATTCTGATGCACTTGCTGATTCTGATGCAGATGTTGATGCTGACTCAGATGCTGACTCTGACGCACTTGATGATTCTGATGCAGATGCTGAAGCTGATTCTTGAGCTGATGTAGAAGCTGATTCTGATGCAGATGCTGATTCTGATTGTGATTCAGATACACTTGCTGATGTAACTTCTGATTGGCTCAATGATGCAGATGCTGATTCTGATACAGACTTAGAAGCTGTTTCTGATTGTGATACAGATTGTGAGTTAGATACTACTTCTGATTCTGATTGTGATTTAGATACAGCCTGTGATTGTGACACAGATTGTGAATTAGACACAACTTCTGATTCTGATTGTGATTTAGAGTTAGATACTACTTCTGATTGTGATACAGATTGTGAGTTAGATACTACTTCTGATTCTGATGCAGAATTTGAGAATGATCGTGATTGAGATGCTGACTCTGACTCATCCATCTTACGGTAGTAGTGTGTTACATCATTAGACAATGGTTTAATTGATGAAATTGAGAAGTTATTAAAGAATGATGGATAACCACTTGCTTTATCACCTGGTGTATTACCACCGATGATATTTGAAGTATTGTTACGAACTGGGTCAACATCAGTTGAGAATTGAGGTGAAGCTGTAAAGGCGTCTCCAGTTGCTTTATTGTACCAACCACTCAAACGTACATTACCACCAGCCGCATCTGAATAAGTTGCTACTTTGAGTCTGTAGTTTCCGTCTTTACTATCTACATAACCTACTTCTTTAGGATCGCTAGCAGTTCCTTCAACAGTAGCTCTTGTTCCTGGTTTAGCAGGATCAGAAGTGTAAACCAAAGTATAATCATCAAAGTTCAAATTGTTTACATCTTTTGATGGGCTATATGAAGAAACTTTAGAAGGGTCCAAAACATAAAACTTAACTACTGATGAACCATCTGTAGATACTTGCTCAATAACACGTTTAACATAGTAATGTGCACGACCACCTTGAAGTTCAAGATATTTAGATCCAACACCACCCAATGTACCACTCATGTCCGCAGGTGAAACAGTACGTGTATAAACATATCCATCAAATTCACGTGGTTGTGAAGCTGTGTAATCTTGCCCTTCAATACCTTTTTGAGTATATGAAGCCAACTGAGCTCCATCTTCAGTCATATAATTAGTATTATGATCTACAGTTTTCGTTGGAATACTAGTTTGAACATTAGGTTTTGTATCATTTTGATTTCCAGGGAATGAAGTATCACGAACTTGAAGAATGTGGTGCTTGTATTTATCACTTGCAGTTGGTCCAGCATCACGGTTGTTTGTCCAAGTTCCTAAAATTTGCGATGCATCACCAGTAGTATATTCAAATTGTGGTGTATACGTTGAATTAGCGTTTACCAATGTATTGAATTTATAAGTTGAACCTGCAGTCATATCCAAAGTTTCAACTTCGTTACCTGTTGACTTATCTACCAAACGAGCATGTACAGTAGGTGTATTAGTTGTACCCACAGTAGAGCGGTCAACTGAGAATGTCACATAGTATCCACCGTTACTATATGTAACACCACCTTGAGAAGCAGGGCCTTCCCAGTTTTGAAGATCCCAGATTGAGTATGTGAAGCGACTAGCATCTGGATCTAGTTTATAGTTTGGATTTGTCCACGTTGGGTCAGAAATTGATGCTCCATTAGCATCATCCATACTTGGGCTAACTTTAACATTTGCTGCAAGTGTGTTTGATGTAGAAATAGCATCCAATTGAGCTGTCACTGCAGCAACGCCGTTAACTACTGAGTTACCTGTGAAGCCGTTGTCAGTGATCTTAGTCATCATGTTGTCAACAGCGTTACCAAGGCGCTCACGTTGTTCTGCGTAAGCAGCGTTTGTTGCTGATGCAGCAAGCAATGTAGTTGATTTAGCAACTTCTTCTTGAACTGTTGCGATAGCAGTTTGGATTTCAGCTTTAGCAGCTGTATCAGTCAACTTAGCTTGGTAATCTTTAGCGATACCTACAAGCAATTCTGCTTCTGAAACGTTTTGATCCAAGATAGTTTTTTCATCTTCTTGAGTAGCTGTTTCTGATGCAGTTGCAGCTGTTGAAGTTGCTGATTCTGAAGCTGAAGATGATTCTGAGTTTGAACCACTGTTGCTTTCAGTGTGTGATTGGCTTTCAGATGTTGAGTTCACTTTGCTAAGTGATACAGATTCTGAGATAGCTTGTGACAATTCTGCTGATACAGATTGTGATACTGAAACTGAAGCATCTGTGCTTGCTTGAGCGTCAACTGAAGAGCTTGTAGACTCTTGGCTTGTTGATGCTACTGCTGGAGCTTCTGAAGCTACTGTTTCAGATACTGGAGCAGCGCTCAATACAGCTGCCTCAGAGTTTGCCAATACGTCATGATTTGTAGTTGCTTGGCTTTCCAAAGCTGGTGCAGTTGTTTCTTCGGCTTGAGCAGTGTAAGTTGCTACTGCTCCACCGGCCACAGCACCTGCTGCTGCAATCCCTTTAAGAAGAGCTGTACCTGAAAGAAGAGAAGATTTTTCTTCTACATTTTGAACTGATACTGACGGAGCATCTGCGCCACCTTTAACAACTTTGAAAAGTCCAAAGTTAGATGTTGCAGCACGAAGCCAGTTTTTACCCGATTTGATAAGTTTGAAGCGAGTCACGCGATCTGTTTCGCGGAATTCACCTTCGTTACGTCTAAAAAACATATTTACCTCCTAAAAAATATGAGTTATTTCCTAATCTGGAAATTACATTTTATAATATAACACAAGTTGACTAAAAATTGTTCTTTTTTATCTCATTTTCTTCAAAAAAATGTAAGGTTTTCGCAATTCTGAATTTTCTGATTACTGTAAACAATTACCCTTATTTTTATGTGCAAACGGTTGAAACCCTCTATTTTATGCTACTTGTTTCTATTTTTCTCATTTTTAAGCTGACTATCGTTCGGTTTAAAATTATCCAACAATTCCATTTTTGATAAATTGTCACACAATTACAATCAATTATTTTAGGCGAATTCTTTACATCTGTTAAGCTTTTATTGACTATTTTTTAACATTAACCCTAATTAGAGACAGGTCTTCCTTAAATCCTTAAGTCTAAAGTGAAAATGATTTGAATAATTTATAAATAGTCAAGATTTATGCTCAGATTTGTCACAAAAAAAGGATTACCTTTCGATAATCCTTTTTCTATTAGCTTAATGCCATGATAGCATCAATAAAAAGTTTCTTTGTGAAGTAACCGTTACTAATGAGATAGGCTGTGTGGCGAGCATTAGCTACCATCTGTGCATACTGCTCCTCGGTACATTCTTGAACGCAACGGTCTGCTTCTTCCAGACTTGAAACGACGAAGCCTAGACCATGTTCTTTGATATAGTCTGCATTTGAGAGGTAGTCAGGTACAACAACTGGGAGACCTGCGGCTAAGTAAGTAGAGAGTTTATAAGAGATGTTCATCTTATAGTAGTCAAGCTCGTCCTCTGGTTTTTCCGAATTCCCCCAGACCAGACCAAATCCTCCCTTAGATAGTTCTAGCAAAAGCTCATGTTTATTTCGCCAGCCTTCGAGGTGGACTTTGGAATAATCCTTATCCTCTTGTTTATCTGCGTAGACGTGGAGAGGGGTAGTTTGTTTCCAGTCTAAGATATGTGGGAAACGTGTTGGGTTTCCGGCAAAAATCATTTTCTTTTGGAAAGCAGGCTGGTGCAAGTCCAGACTATGAGGTAAGTCCCAAAGTTTTTGGATGATAATCTTCTCAACTGTTAGCCCTTCCTCAATTAGTCGATCACGCATCTTTTCAGATGGAACAACGACGACATCACAGAGATTGTACATGTCAATATAAGAAGACATGAGATAGTAGTTACTATCAAACATGAGAGGTGGGACGTCGTGGATAAACATAACGGTCTTAGCATTAACAGCTTTGAATTTACGGAGCAATCTGCTGTCCCACTCACTACCATTCCATGATGGGGACTGGAAGAAAACAATGTCTCCAACACTTAGTCCTGCTACAATCCCATCAAAGCGGGAATTAAGCTCTCCATCTGGCTCTTGACTACTATCATAGAAATAAATTCCTAGTTCATTAGCACCAAGCTCTCTGGCAATCTTCATGGTATCATTTTGGGCAATCAAGGCCACACTGCGTGAGGACTGGCCAAATAAATTTGTAAAATGTACGCGCATGACATACTTCTTTCTATTATATGATAGGAAGTCCTCTACTTATAAGAAACAATCATAAAAATAAGTAAGAGGATAAAGAGGGCTATGCTGATAGCCAAGGTCAACATTTTTCGAATCGGTTGGCTAGCCCAATAACTTGGTTTACCGATATTACTAGTGGCATCCGTTGAGAAAATCTGTGTTTGACGCGGTTGGATGGTCACTAGGACGATAAGGGCAACCGAAAGAATCACTGCTAAAACCATAAATACTAACATCATAAGACTACCTCAACAAACCAATAAGGGTGAAGATCAAACCGATGATAATAACAAGTCCGAGCATGATTGAAAAACTCTTGTTGATCTTCTCTCCTCTGGTTTCTTTTTCTTTTGTGATAGGCTTTTGCTTGAGTTCTTCCATTCGGCCTTCAACGTCACCGTAGAATAAATCTTTTTTAGACATGATTTCCTCCTAAAAGTGATTGTAAGCGGTCGGCCAACTCAGAAGCAGTCAGAGTATTGGCTTGAGCTTCTTGAGCTTGCATAGATTCTTGCATGGCTTGATTGTCGCTTAGGACCTGCTTAATCTTGGCAACCATAGCTGGATAGTTCTGACTGGCATAGATATGCTCTGGTGCTGTATAGACAGGTCCATGAGCTGTTTCTGAAAAGGCCATAATCAATAATTGGTGTTCAAAGGCAGTTCGCGTCGCCTTGTACAATTCATTATGGTGATTGATATCCAAGTAGAGGTCAGACTCTTGATAGAGCTTGTCCAACTGCTTGTGACTAGCGTTTGGATGGAGCACAACGTTTGAATAACGCATCATCGAGAGCAATCTTGGGGACATCTCAGTGACTGCCGCAATCTGGAAGGTCACATCAGGGAGTGACTCAACCAAGGCTTCTAAACGCTCAATTTGGTCTGAATTGGTTGCAATAAAGGCATTACGAGGTTTGCCATGATTTTCCTTGAAGTCATAGGCATAGCCAAGTGACAAGACCTTATGTTTTTTATCCTCAGGCACCAGCGTTAAGGCTTTTTCATAAGTCACCTTATCAGGAATGATGATGGCATTGGCTCTGGCTGAATTATCCTCTAAGATACCATTCATATTGCCTGGTAGGATATCACCCAGTGGCTCTTGCCAGACAAGGACATCAGTGGCACCCTTATTTTGCATAGTCCATGAGACGACGAAAGGTGTTGCCAAGCTATTAAAGATAATGTGATCGATATCACCAAAGACCTGAGCTAGGAAGGCTTTAACAAATTCGGTACGGTTGGCGAAACGACGAAGGGCTTGTCCTGGTAGAGTCAAGAGAATATCACTGGTGAGATGATTTTCCAAGATACGTTCGTCGCCTTCTTTGGTTTGGTAGCTGGTAAAGAGTGCCTGACCGTTCTCATCATGAGTGGTTTTGGCAAAGCAGAATCCGTATTTGTTATAGTGGTCCACTTGGCGAATCTTTCCTGACTTGTCTAACCATTCGACACTTTTAACGATACGAGCCTTGCTACCTTCTGGGTAGGTGATGCGGGCACGTTCTTCGGTAAGATTAGACACACGCGCCATCTGATTGTTCCCTGAAATTTCCCAAAAGTCTGGCACAGGAACTTGGTTGAAAAAGCGTGGTTTGCCAGTTTCCTCTTCTGCTTCCACATAATAGGTGAAAGGAGAGAGAGCTCCTTGAGGGAGAAAACCATCTGGATTGATGACAACTGTTGTGGCATCATAGCCTGCTACCTGAAGTGAGTAAGCTAGATCCTTACTGGCTTGATTGTAGTAATCACATAAGAATATCATGAGCGTACCTCCTCAAGTAACTGTTTCCAAGCTGCCTTGACTTGACTGGTCAAGAAGCCTTTGGCAAGGTCATAAGATTTTTGACGCATGGCTTCGATAGTGCCTTTTTCATAGAGACGGATAATGGCATCCTTATAGGACTTGGTGATGACATCCACAACATGATTTTCAGCGACAGGGAGGAGATAACCGTTGCCCCCGTCTTCGATAAAGGTTTGATTTCCATAAGGCACATCAAATCCAATCATCGGAAGACCTGAACCAACCGCCTCCATGAGAGTAAGGCCGAAACCTTCACTGGTTGAAGCTGTTAGATAGACCTCGTACTGGCTATAAATGTCAGTCAAGTCAGCGTGCCCCATGAGTCGGATATAGTCGCCAGCTTGTGCTTCGACAATAATCTCACGCAACTTGGCATCCATACTACCACTACCGTAGATATCAAAAGTGATATCTGGCAGAGTCTTATGAACCTCGATAACCGCACGAACCAACCAGTCAATGTGTTTTTCCTGAGCCAATCGTGAGGCCGTGATCATTGAGAATGGCTTACGTGGTTTGTCCTGCCCAACCAATTCAGGCAGACTTCCCACTGGAATAGTGTAAATCTTTGGATCATGGTTGGTGTAGCGACGGAACTGTTCCTGCAAAATTTCCTTCTGACGATCAGTTGCCACGATGAAGAAATCAACCTTGTCCGCATTGGTAAACTGGTACTCGTAATAGTTATTCCAGAGAATGTAGTTGTCATCAGTTTGATTGACACTAAAATGCTCAGCGTGAACCACTACACCTAGGCGAGCAGCTTGCGCTTCTTCAAAGACCAACTGGCCAATACCTGTTTCACGGTCCAAGATGACCACATCATCCTTGGTTAGGGCTAGACGTTTGAAGAAATAGCGAAGGAATTCTTGCTTACCATAAAGAACCTGATCAGGAAAACGATAGATATCCTGATTATTGTCTCCGACAATCATGTCATAGGCTGTAGACCCATCTTCGTTATAAAAACGACGTTGGTAAACCTTGGCTTGATTGTCCTTAGGCGCAAAATACTCACTGCAGTAACGGGTGTAAGAGTAAAAGTCCTTGCGCAAGAGCTTATCGTTGACAAAATAGCTGACTGTTTCCACCGCACCTTCATCAGTGGCACGAAGGTTACATGCTACTACCATATCATCCTGTGGATAATGGTAACGAATGAGGCGACCAGCAACTTCCTTGCGCTCAGGATTGGCAGGTAAGACGGTCTCTATTTCTGCTAGGCTAATGGTCGATGGCGCAATTTTGATATCTGTAAAATAGTTATGGAGCCAGATGATTTCATCGTCTGAAAAACCAATCTTGCTAGTCATATGCTCGATATTATCCCCAAGGATGAGGTCCATAAAAACAAATTTTGCTTCTTGCCCCATTTCCCTGAAAATCTTAGCACGATAGGCCTGAGCATATTCGACACCACTGCTGGCCCAACCTATGCCTAAATTAATGTTATATACTGTCATAATTTCCTTATTTTATGGGAAATGGCTGATGATATCTCCTTTTTTAGTGACTTGCACCTGACTAAGGAGAAGATTACGAACCATATCCTTTCTGATTTGACGTTTCATGGCTTCGAAGCCCTTGTATGCCTCTTGGTAATATTCGACAATAGGGTTCTTTTGACTGAGTTGCTGGCTACCGATAGCCATTTGGAGTTGTTGCAGATAGTCTACCTGCTCTACCCAGTTGTCATCCACAGCCTTAAGCATGGATAGGCGTTGGAAATACTCGTTAAGTTCCTTGGTTTTCAACTCCTGCTTTTTAGCATCAAGTTCACGATAGGCAAACTGGTAGATGAGTTCCAAGACTTGCTCACGATTGTTGAGGTCTAAATCCTTAGGAATTTCATTGATGCGGAAGCTGATATTACGCAAGATGAAATGGTAAAGATTTTCCGCTTTTGAGAAATCTTCCTCAGCCATAGCTTGGTCGATGAAATCGTCAAGAACCTCGTCAATAACAGTGTCCAAACCTTGATTGTGGTAGATGAGACGGTCACGTTGAGCATAAATCATCTCACGTTGGATGTTCATACTCTCTGCAAACTCAAGCGTCTGACGACGTGAGGTACGACCAGAACTCTCACTAGCTTCTTGGGCTTTTTCAACCAATTTACGATACTTGCGACCGGTCAGTTCCTTAGGCTCAATGTGATCATTAATGGCGTATTCTTTGTAGGTACGGTGAACCCATGATGGACCGTATTTCTTAATCACATCGTCTTCAAGTGAGACGAAGAATTTAGACATACCAGGATCTCCCTGACGTCCAGAACGGCCACGAATTTGCAAGTCAATACGTTGACTTTCCATACGTTCCGTACCGATTACGACCAATCCACCTAGTTCAGCTACGCCCTTGCCGAGCTTGATATCTGTTCCACGTCCTGCCATTGAAGTCGCAACTGTCACGGCACCCATTTGTCCTGACTCAGCAATCATCTCAGCCTCTCGAGGTGCGTTGTTGGCATTTAGGAGGTTATGAGCAATCCCCTCACGCAAAAGTAAAGAAGAGTAAAGCTCTGACATTTCCACCGAACCAACGAAAATCAAGATAGGATTGCCTTTTTCATGATAATGCTTAACATACTCTAAAGAAGCAAAGACCTTCTCTGGCAGAGTCGCATAAATCTTATCTGGATAGTCGATACGTTGTTTCTTACGGTTGGTTGGAATTTGAATGACCTTCATACCATAGGTATCGAGAAATTCTTTTTCCGCAACCTTACCAGTACCAGTCATCCCTGAAATTTTCTTGAATTTTTTAAAGAGACTTTGGTAGGTGATTGAAGCCATGGCTCTTGTTTCTTGTGACAAGGCCACTAATTCCTTGGCTTCGATGGCCTGGTGGAGTCCACCTTGGAGCTTGGTCAATTCCAAGAGACGACCTGTCGATTTATCAAGAAGGACCACTTCAGGCCCCTTCTTACCATCGCGAATGATGTAGTCCTTGTCCTTTTTATAGAGCAAGTGGGCACGAAGTGAAAAAAGCAAATGACGGGCAAAGGTACTATTTTCCTCATCATAAAGGTTGCCAATACCGAGGTAGTTTTCAGCAGCTTTGGCACCCTTAGTGGTCAACCAAACTTCACCTTTTTCCTCTTTGAAGATGTAGTCTTCACCCTCGACCAAGGTGGTCATAAGCGTATCCATCATTCCATAGTAGTTGGACTGAACACGGGGCGCACCAGAAATAATCAAGGGCGTCTGGGCACTATCAAGAAGGACAGAGTCTACCTCATCGACGATAGCATAGTTAAAAGGACGCATGTATTTCCCGTCTTGGTTAGAAGCAAGGTTATCAATCAAATAGTCAAAACCTAAACTGGCATTGGTTGTGTAAACAATATCTGATTGATAGATGGCACGCTTTTCGGCTGGTTCCATCTCATTACTGTCTTCCACACAAGGCACACCAATCGTCAAACCTAGGAACTCATAGACCTGACCCATTTCTTCGGCGTCACGGATAGCCAAGTATTCATTTGTCGTAACAAGGATAGCCCCTTCACCTGACAAGGCATTAAGGTAGACTGGCATGGTAGCCGTCAAGGTCTTACCCTCACCGGTATTCATCTCAGCGATATGACCTTGGTGCATGACAATTCCTCCCATGACCTGAACATCATAAGGGAACATGCCTAACACGCGCTTATCCGCTTCACGAACAACCGCAAAGGCTTCAGGCAGGAGGTCGTCCAAGCTTTCTCCTTGAGCCAAACGCTCCTTAAATTCCTGCGTTTTATTTTTCAACTCAAGGTTGCTCAAACCAGCCATTTCATCGGCTAGGCCGTTAATTTCCTTGAGTATCTCCTTAACAGGGAGAATAGGATTCAGTTGTTTAAACATGTTCTTCTCCTGTTTCTTCCAGTTTTAAGCTGTAGAAATCCAGCTCTTTGACCCCAGCACTCAAGAGAGAAATACGATAGGTATAAGCCTCATGAGGGTAAATAAAGGTCATGTGGGTACTTTTTTCAATAAGCTGTTTGATTTCATTGCCATAACGGTCCAAAAAGCTGACTTTCAAAAAGACTGAGCCAGTTGGGACGGCTTCGAGATTGGCCGTCAAGTCGTAGCTATGCCCCTTTTTCAAAAGTGGGAGGGCAGGCTGGGTACGATCAGCTTGATAGTTTTGTATGACCACCCAAGACTGGATTTCCGTTCCTGATGGCACCAAAGGATTGTAAAATTGCACAGAACCATCTTGGCGTTTAACAATTTTTGAGCCATACATGTAGGCTTTGTGGTTTAAGCCCCACAAGATTTCTGATTTCTTGTTTCTGAACATTCTTACTCCTTCCTTCCAAAATCATTTTCTAAAATCATACGGTAAAAATTGACAAACCAAGTTGTCGCCGTATATGAATCATCGTTGTGTCGACCTGACGTTCCCTTACTGAGAATCTTAGCCCCTGAATAATAGAGGGACTTGGTAATGTCCTCATAGGCCGTTGGATCCATATCCTCGTCTTTCATGTAAGAAAGACCAAAGGTCGTGTTTGAAAAATCTGCTTTTTCAAACTTATCCCAGAACTTCTGATTAAGGGCCTCAACACCCTCATTATCCAAGCGTCCTGTCTGCAAATGCAAGACATCAATTCCTGTTGGAAAGACCTCTGGTGCCAAGAGTCTGGCACGATTTCCGATAGTACCAACATTGGCTAGGGGTTTAGACATGATGATGGCATGAGGTTCAAAGTCCGCACCATAGTACATAGATGGGAAGGTTCCCATGGACATCCCAGAGAGAATGAGTTGACTATTGTCAAAACCTAGATAGTCCAAGTAATGTTGAATGGTGTCCTTGATACTATTTTCAAGCTCTTCGGTTCCCATGTAGAAGGCTCCCCCTTGGAGACGAGGGTCTGAAAAGAGCAAGAATGGTGTTCCCATCCCTTTCATCATTCCGAAACCTTCGAAACCTTCGGCAGGACGGAAACCTGAGAAGTAAACAGACAAAGGTGGCTTGAAATCCCCAGGATAAAAGAAATAGTTGATTTCCTGACGCTTGCTGTCGTGGAGAATACCACCACCAAGTACAAATTTACCGAATTGGAAACGGGTCAAACGTTGGTGGAGTCCACCAATTGTAATCTGACCTTTGCCCTTCATTTCAAGACTAGCAGAGAGGAGGAAGGTTGTGTCCTCATCAAGGACAATGGCTCCCTTGCGCATTTCTTCTTCTGAAACGATATAGGTCTTAAAAATCCCTGCGACCGAACCTTCTGGCAAAAGATTGAGAATCAAGCGACACTCACAAGTCTCCTCTTTTTCAAACTCCAACCAAAGCTCGATAGGGTTTTCCTTGCTGGCTCTGACATTATAGGTCCAGTCCAAGACAGGACTGAACTCTTGACCATAATCACCATTTAAAATGACATTTTCATAACCATGGTAGGTCACTTGGCCAGTAAAATTGGGGTTAACCTGGGTAGTGAAAGGAGACATCTTATCCCCGTATTGGCCTGAAAAGAGTGCTTTTGAAAGGGTAAAGAGCAACTGTCCTTGATTTGAAAAATCAGTCGGCACAGCACAAACTTCCTTCAGAAACTGAAGGAGGCTCTCATCTGGCACTTCAATCGTTTGATCAAAGAAAATAGTGTGAGGAATCAAATGCTCTTTAATAGCCATCAATTCTTCAAGACCTGCAAGACTGTCCACAATGACAGCTGTGAAAGTCTTGATTTCGTCTTCTTCGATGGTTTCTTGCAAGGTCTCAAGCTGACCAAGATTGCAATAATACCATTTCATATTTTCAGGAATTTCCTGATTTTCTGACCAGTTGGATGACCCAACTTGTAGTATTTTCAGGCGATTATCCTTGGTCATTCTGCTCCTCCTTCAACCAATTTTCCCATTTTTGCACCAAACGGTCTCCCGTATTTTCCTTAATTTTCTCAATTGAGTAGATAAGGGAACGGTTCCAGTTGTTCAACTGTCCCAAATAGTAGTAAGCCCCTTTTTCAAAATCGGACAAGTGCTTCAAGATATAACCATTTTCTTGGTGAGTCACATACTCAGATGCCACACGGTTAATTTGTGGAATACCAGCACTAATCCCTGCAATTTGTGTATAACGATTAGGCTCCTTGCTCAAGTCGACAATGAGTCGTGTAAACTGAAGAGCCTTAATAAGGGCAGTCTCGTCACGCAGGTCTTGGAAAGAAAATCGGCTTACGATTTCATTATTTTCTTCCAATTTATTTTCTGCACCACTACTTTCGACAACCTCTTCAAAGACTTCTGGACTCAATCGTTCTTCAATCATTCTTTCCACTTGATTTTGCAGGCTAGCAAGTTGCTCTGGATTGGCATTAAAAGCCCCAAACTCAACCTGTGTCTTTGGATACTTAGCCACAAAAGCCAGTACCTGATAAATAGCCTCTAAATCCAATTGGTCAAAGTCAACCTGATAGAAGATCTTAGACTCTTTAACACGTTGACTGGTTCCCAAAGCCAAACGGGTATCGAAGGAAGCCATGTGTTTGAGTTTCTTAGCCTCTTCTGGATAGGCAACTTGAAGTTGCTCCAAGTAATCGTAACGATCAGCAATCAACAAGTCCACTTTTGGCAGAAAGGCTGCATAGGTGTCAATACTATCGTCCTGATTACGTTCTGCGAACCAAGTCAAAATCTTAGTGTTGGCTGCTGGCAAGTGGTCGAAGAGGTGTTTGTTATGACGCGAATCTGAGGCGATAACAAAACGGTCCTCTGCTTCTACCTTTTCTTCCAAGAATTTAGTCAAAAATTCCCAGATAACTTCTGAAAGATCACCATAGTAACTCTTATTAAAACGACCTTCCGTACGAGGGTTGGCTACAATCCCACGACCATCAAAGAAATGACAAAGCTGCCAAACTCCCTTGGCATTGAGGTAGTTTCGATAGCTTGGTTGTCCGTCTTCATAATAAAGACTACTTGAAATAAAACCGCGGTCATCATAGATGTCTTCACGAATGATTTGCTCATCCTTATAGTAGCGAATCATGCCAATAAAGCCTTCTGAACCGAACTCAATCTCGGCATAACGCTTGTGTTGGCATTGCACCACGATAGCAAATGGTGTGTGAACAAAGGTAGACCCTTCTGGCCATTCCAAATCTGTCACCTGAAGATTTTTCATTTCTTCATCAGTGATACCCTGAATCAAGTCAAAAATAGCCGTATAACCAACTTCCAAGACATCATGACGATGTAGGAAATAACGCAAATGCGGTTGGTAGGCCAAAAGCAAAAGCTGAGGAGCTAAATCCTCATCCTGAAAAATACGAACTTGGTGCAAGCTGTCATCAAATTCGATTTTTTGGCGGATACGGTACCAAGGATCAATGGCCGTCTTCCAAAATTCATCCGTCTGTCCATACCAAGCTGGAATAAAATAATACATGAGTTCTCCTTCATTGTCTTTTCATCACAATACTTGAGATTGAGGGGCAGACCGATCACGCATCACCAGCCTGCCTCTCAACCCCACGAGGGGTGAGATATTATACATTTTCAAAAAGTGGGGTGTAGGAAGTGTTAAGCTTCAAGGCTTTCATTTCCTCGTTAACATTGTAAATCATACCGCTAAAAATCAAGAAAGTCCCAGGAATCATACTCAGTTGCAGGTAATCTGGATTAACCAAGATAATCAGCATTGGAGCACCCGCCATAAAGAGCATGTAAAGGGCACCGATGAAACCAAGTCTAAGCACCAAATGGTTGATATAGGCACTTGTTTCTTGGCCTGGATAAACGCCGTAAATGTACTCACCTGACTTGCGCATACGCTCAGAGATTTGCTCACCAGAGACATTAACAAAGGCAAAAGCTAACCCTAGAACGAAGAGCATGACCAGATAAACAACCAACCAAAGAGGTTGACCGACCGTCAAGGCCTTGATAGCACCACTAGTCCACTTGTTTTCAGGATGGATAAATTGAATCAGCATAAAGACGTACTGCGGAATGCTGACTAGGGACATGGCATACATGAAAGGCATCCCTCCGGCTGGATTCAACATAATATCCAAGTAAGAATACTGTTTGAAGCGGTTATGAATATTGATTTTATTGATTGAGATACGATATCTAGCCCTCTGCACAACCCCTGAAACATAGAGGAATACCAAACTGAACAGAATCAGAGGAAGCAAGACATTCCAACCAATACCTAATTTTTCAATACTATCCATGATTTGATAAGGCAGATTGGCCATCATACTTGCCATCAAGATGACAATGGAGCCCCCAATCCCAAAGAGGGAGTTGAGGTCTGATAACCAAACCAAGAAAAAGGTCCCCGCAATCAATAAAATGGTATTCATGAAAATAGCGAGACTAGCATTAACCCCTGAAACGATAGGTAAATTCAAGGATACTGCCAAAGATTGAACAATGGCAATCCCCAGGGCTAAATACATGCGTCTACGGTCCTGAATCTCAATAGGGAGATTTTTCAAACCCATTTTCTTAGAGAAAGAAAACATCTGCCAGAGAATCATGGCCGACATCCAGGGCGACAAGCCCACTGAAAAAAGAGACATGGACCTGAGGTTTCCACCCATCATGGCACTAGAGAAAGCCAAGGAACCGATGGTTCCCCCAAAGATATTTGCATTTTTCAAATCTACAAACGGTAGAACCAATTGATTTCCCAAACAATAAATAAAGAGGAAAAAGAGGGTCCATAAGACACGTTTGGTGATTATCGATTGACTAATTTTTTTCACTATTACTCCTATTTCCTGCCCATAGACAGGCTGATGTTATTTCGATTGAAACGAGACAGAGACGCCATTTCAGCCTACTTATCCAAACAAATGATTACAGGCTCTTCTTACGCATTTGGCGAATGGTCTCAGCCATCTCTTTCCAACGATCTCTTGAGTAGGTTTGTTGGTTATGCTTGGTTGACTTGAGGTCCTCAAACCCTAAAATTGGTTTATTTTCAAACCTAAAGGCATCAAGAATTTCTACTACCTTTCTTCCTGGATTGATATCCAAAAGCAAGTCGCTTGTTCGTACCAATTCCAAATCTAGCCCATTTAAACCTGCAATGGCTGAGTAAACCGTCACATTTGGATAGGTAATCAATTGGGCCAGTTTATCCGTCACATGCTGGCGAGAGACTATTTTAAACTGTACCTTAGGAAGAGCCGAGATAAGATCCGTCAAATGCGGGATTTCCGAAATGTTGGTGTAGACCAAACAAGTGAATGGACGGCCCTTAGGATAAATCATATCCTCTGAAAGTGGCAATAAAGCAGCATTCTCAGCGACCCCTGACCAATCCATTTGAGCATAGAACCACCAGACCTCACGATAGGCTTGGCAGGCTAAAGGCAACCAAGGCTTACGATGTGAGGCATAATGCAGAACTTTAGGATAATCTTGACCATTTGGCAAATGGAAGCCAGCTAGACTGGACTTGGTGACCGCATAATTGTTATCAAAAGACAAAGGCAACCAGTTGTTACGGAAGACCATATTTAGAATGGACTGCTCGGCAAATGGTACCTTGTCATGCCATTCGCTGGTCATGTCAATCAAGTGGCGTCTCATATTGTACTGTTTCCAATAAGCTGTATCAATCACCATGAAACCTGCATCAAACATTGCCTGACGGTCTTGAACCTGAATGGCATAATCACGCACAGCAGCCAAAGGGCGACCTTGTAAATCAAGGGTAAAGAGATCTTCTAGAGAACCTGTAACCACCATGTCACTATCCAAATAGAGGGCTCGTTCCTCAGACACAAAGTCCGCCACAAAATAGCGAAGATAGCTAGCATAATTACTATTGGTCTTGTATTGCTTGAGCTGACTACTATCCACACGACAGTTAATTACTTCACTACCAAAGGCAGCCAGATGACGGTTAAGCCCTCTAAACCACTCTTGAGAAAAATCATCGTTAATCAAGTAAAAACGAATATTGCGATGATGGAAAACGATAGATTTGATGGTCGTAAGCACTTGGTCAACATAGGCATAGTTGGCTGCTAGAACTATGGCACGCTTCTTAGTCTCATAACGTTGAGGAGCCAAGCTCAAGACCTGGAATTTTTCCTGAATGGAGCGGTAGGCATCAGAATCTGTGAGACCTTGCTCCTCGACATTTTTCAAGCAAGCCTCTAGCATCTGACGGTAGGTAACCATGTATTTTTCCAGAGGGAAACCATGGCTAGCAACAATAGCCAAGCGCTCCTCCATGGCATAAACCAAGGTCATCATCCAGTCTTGCATCCAAGTCGCTGATGGCATCTCTGGACTCTCACGGTAAACATAAAGTCCCTTATTAAGGTAAACCGTACGCTCACTCATGAGATAAGCTTTAAGGTTGAAAAAGCCATCCTCCCCTGCATGCTCTTTTGGGAAAAGCAAGTCATTAAACAAGGAACGTTTGTAGAGTTTACCTGTCGCAGAAATCAGAGCGATGTTAATGTTATTGGTTTCTTCAAAGAGCCCGTCAATAATCTGAGCGGGTGAATACACCTGCTCATAATAATCTTCATCTTTGATATAAAAATAAAAGAGATCTTCCGATTCCTTATAGACACTATAATTAGCTACTGCAATATCTGCCTTGTGAGCTTGAAGCGCCTTATAAAGCTCCTCCAGATAGGTTGGCTCTACCCAATCCTCAGCATCCACGTAGGTAACGTAAGCTCCCTTAGCCTGACGAATACCAATATGGCGAGCATCTGAAAGCCCTCCATTATCCTTTTTAAAATAGAGGATACGAGAATCCCTAGCAGCATAACTACGGCAAATGGCATCACTATTATCTATTGAGCCATAATTGATGAGAATAATTTCAAGATTTTGATAGGTCTGCCCCAGGACACTGTCTAGACAGGTCTGGAGTTGATTTTCTACATTGTAAACGGGAATAATTACGGAAATTTTTTCTGTCATTTTTTATTTCCTATTTTTTCTAGCTAGTACATTTTTTATTTTCCTGTCTCAAACTTTCATAAGATAGCAAGGAATAGTCTAAGAATCTGATAAGTATTTTACGGTCACAAGATATAAGGGCCGGAAACACATTCTATACACTTTTTCCTTGATTTTATCGAGACCTAACCATGTTAAATTATAACATAGTATCACTTAATTTAATATGGTTAACTTTTTTATGAGGGATTTTTTCAAACTAATTTCCTTTTATTTTCAGAAAAAACTGATAGTTAGGAAGATTGAAATAAGTGGATAGAAAAAGAGATAGCTCAGATGTGAAACTATCTCTTTCTTCCTAAACTTATAATTTCAAATTCCAAAATCGAATAAATTTAACCATATTTCAAATCAAAAAATGCAGTCTTTCTTATACTGTTAAAGCGATACAAAATAGACTTGCTGTTCTGGTATAGTAAATTTGTAACACTCCTACCTAATAAGTTAAACTATTCATTAGAATAGGAGACATAACATGAAACACTATCCAGACGAAACACGACAAAAAATTGTTCGACTACATCATTCAATATAAAAAACTATGATGATCTTCAACAAATAGATAAGGAAAAGGAATCCCCAATTAAAAACAAGTAATGTGAAATACTAATTCTATTAAAAACCTTTTCAACACATTAAGTGATACACTAATAATAAATAGAATTAATGACAGGAGATTATTATGTTTTTAGCTATTAAAGAGATGCTACATGAAAAATTGCGTTATAGCCTAATAGTGGCACTTATATTTTTAGTAAGTTATCTTTTGATTATTCTTACTGGTTTAGCCACTGGTTTAGCTAACCTAAACAAAGCGGCAATTAACGAGTGGGATACTTCAAGTATTGTCTTAAATAGTGATTCTGAAGGACGTTTACAACAATCTTTTCTTTCACAGGATCAGGTTGCTAGTTTACCCAATAATGGTACCAGAATTTCACAGTATAGTACACTTGTAAAATCAGAAAATGGATTAAAAGAGAATACTCAATTAGTAGCTCTTGATTCCAAATCGTTCATATTTAAAAAATTGAAAATAACAAGTGGTAGTAAAAATGTCCGAAACAATGCCGGCGTCGTATCGGATAAATTCAAACGTGATGGATTCAAAATCGGTGACCACTTGTTAGTTGCTAATTCATCATTGAGGATTAAAATTACAGGTTTTACACCCAGGGCAACTTTAAGTGCTCTTCCCGTGGTTTATATTTCACCAGACACTATTCAATCGCTGAATAAAGGTGTAACAAATGCTGTAGTATTCAAGAATACGTTAAATAATTCAAAAATACCAAAAGGGACTAATCAGTTAAGCATTGGCTCATTTATTAATAAATTACCCGGATACAGTGCACAACAACTCACATTCAACTTCATGATTGGTTTTTTGTATATTATTATTCTAATTGTTATTTCAATTTTCTTGTATATTCTGACCGTTCAAAAATTACCTAACTTAGGTGTCTTGAAGGCGCAAGGAGTCTCAACGCAATATCTTGTTTTGAGTACGTTATTTCAATCATTTATTATGTCAGTTATTGGCGTTATTATAGCCATTATATTAGGTGAAATAACAGCTATTACGTTACCCAGCGAGGTACCCATTGTCATCGATAAAAGTAATATTATTGTAACTGGAATCGGTATTATTATTATGTCCTTGTTGGGTGCGTTGATACCAATTCGCCAAATTGCCAAAGTTGATCCTTACAAAATTATTGGAGGTTGATTTCATGTCAAATCTAATTTTCGACTCAGTCACAAAAATTTTTGGTAAAGGGAGTAGTAAGTACGTAGCACTAGAAAATATTAATTTCGAAGCAGAAAGCGGTCAGCTTATTTTAGTTGTAGGGCCATCAGGATCAGGGAAAACTACATTTTTGACTATAGCAGGCGGACTACAGACACCAACTAATGGTGACGTAAAAATAAATGACAGTACAATTAACAGTTTGTCCAAAAAACAACAAACAAAATTAAGATTGGAAAAAATAGGATTTATTTTACAATCTTATAACTTAGTCCCATTTTTAACGGTCGAAGAACAGTTTAAATTCGTAGATAAACTAAAAAAACAAAATTTGACTGAACAAAAATTGCATGAGCTTCTTTCTGATTTAGGACTTTTAGAACTGCTAAAAAAATATCCTAATCAACTTTCTGGTGGACAAAAGCAGCGTGTGGCAATTGCTAGAGCATTATACACTGATCCTGACTATATTTTAGCAGATGAACCCACAGCCGCATTAGATACAGATAGATCCATGAAAGTAATCGAGTTACTCAGAGATTTAGCGCACAAAAGAAATAAAATTATTATTGTAGTTACTCATGACTTAAGGTTAAAAGATATGGCAGACAAAGTTTATCAGATAATTGACGGTAAAATGACAATCCTGGAGAAGTAATTTAATTTATGACTAAAAATCAGCAAAAATATAATTATGACTAAGGAATATATTATTAACTAACCCTTAATAAAGCAATTCATGCTCAGCATTGTAATCCATCTAAACTGATACTTCATTCAGATCTAGGTGTACAATTCACCTCACTAGAATTTACGAGATTTTGTTCATCATTGGGCATTTCTCAAAGTATGAGTCGTGCGGGTACTCCGTATGATAATGCTCCAATGGAAAGATTTTATAAC
>OGDF01002067.1_pt1 | contig 28104 bp, 26 predicted proteins | sample 1570141 | NCBI WGS metagenome assembly OGDF01 (sample SAMEA4370581, study PRJEB24528) | human gut metagenome | reverse complement strand
AGAAAAGGCACTAAAATTAATTAGTGCCAGTGTGAACGAAGTTCACTTTTGTTCTTTTATCAGTTCCAATTTTATCAAAATATTCTTTATCTGATGTAATAATATATTCACAAGCTACATTACTCACTTTTTTTATTTGTCCTTTTAAATCATATTTTTTCCTTATTGAATTAAATAATTTTTCATATGTAGTTTTAGGAGCTTTTAATGAATAGTTATTTATTCCATTTTTTTTATTAATATCTTTGTTTGAATAATGTGTATTTTTTCTTTCTATATGTCTATATATACCGTTTAAGTTTTTTATCTTATAGTTAGTATTTCTTATGATAGCATAACTCATAGTTAAATCTCTCCAATCAATAAAATTTTAAGTGTTCTAACATACTAGAACACTTTTTTCAAAAGTGTTCTGTTTGGTAGGGCTTCGCCCTACATTTTTCTTTTAAGTAATAATGCAAATAAAATATTAGAAAATTACTAAAAATTTTGAAAAAATATATAAAATAATATAAAATTCTAAAAAGTATTGATAAAATATATGGAACCTTAATCGCTCTTATTTGAATATAGCGATTAAGGTTTGATAGAGATATTATTTTATTAGATTGAGGCTAAAAATAAAAACATACAAGGTAACACACAAAAAAACAGAAAAATGCTGAAATTATGCTAGATATGTAATTTTATTTATGGCCATCTGCACCAAAAAAGAGTAGTTTAAAAACTACTCTTTTTTTAGATGAAATAAAAGGGGAGAGTATAAATGGAAGAAAAAAATAAAACAGGAAAAAGGATATCTAATGTATTAAGGTATATTTGTGGAGTGTTTTTTATATTAACAGGATTTAGTGGAATGTTAATTAATAATATTTTGGCAGGATTTTTTATGATGTTATTTGGAATATCTTTATTACCAGTACTATATAAAAAAACAAAATTAAACCAAATTAAGCATATACAAATTATTTTACCAATCATATTAATAATTATATATGGAATGAGTATGCCGGATGTACCAAATGTGACGTATACTAATATAATTGCCGATGTAGATACCAATACAAGTATAAGTACAAATATAGTGCAAGAGACTAAAAATATCGATATAACAAATTTAAAATTTAATGAAGCTGAAATAGAATTAGATATAAATGAATCAAAGAATATTACTTTAGAAATAGAACCAGAAAATGCTAATATTGACAGTTTAGAGTATTGTTCATCAAATGATAAAGTAGCAACTATAGAAAGAACAGATACAGACATAATTAAAAATAAAATTACATTGAAGATAAATCCGATTGCAGAAGGAAATTGTGAAATTTTTGTTAAAACAAATAATGGACTAGAAAGTAATAGAGTAACAGTAAAAATAATTGATAATAACAGAATAGAGCAAGAAAGAATAAAAGCAGAAGAACAAGCAAAGAAGGAAGCAGAAGAGCAGAAACAAAAACAAGTAGCTGCAGAAAGTGCAAGCACAAAGAAAGAAGATACATCAACTTCTAAAACTACTACAACGACAAAGAAGAAAAATTCAAAAAGTACGTCGAATAATTCAAATGGAAAAACAGTATACAGAACTCCAACTGGGAAAAGATATCATTATGATCCAGATTGTGGAGGGAAAAATTCGTATTCAACAACTTTAGACGCGGCTTTATCAGCTGGATTAACACCTTGTAAAAAATGCGCTCAATAAAAAAGTATATTCAGAAAAAATATTAAACCTCCTATTATAAAATAGGAGATTTAATTATATTTCTAATTCTTTTAGTATCTGCTTATTCTGTTTTGTAGCAGGCCAAGAAATTGTAAAAAATAATATTATAAAGATAACAGCTAAAACTCCACCAATAATTGAGCTATAACGCATTATAGCTAAAGACTCGAAAAGAGCTATTAAAATAGCGTAAATTTTTCTATAATTTTTTACAAGAATTTGTTTTTGCTCATCAGAAGCTTTTTCTTTTACTTTTTTTGCTAATAGAATATCTGGTTTAGCCAAACTTATTATTAAGATTATTATTAAAAATAAATCTAACATAATATTTCCTCCTTTGTTAATTTTATTTAATATATCATAAGAAAATAACATGGCAATACTAATTTATCAAAAAAGAAGAATAATGACTAGTTTTGCCTTTTATGAGCAAATGTGCTATAATAAAGTTTGAGAAACTCGTAGATTTATCCACATTGCACATTAAGTGCAAATGATTAACAGGAGGAAGAAATATGAGAGAAATAATAGCAGAAACGAATGTACAAGAAACAATTAGGAAACTAATTGTAAATTGCATTCGGGACAACAAGTGCGAAAGCACACAAATATGGCTGTCTGACGAGGTAGTACAGAAAATTAAAGAGGTACAAGTCTATGGGACAATCAATGTACCTTATGAAGGCTACATAATGTCAGCGCTTAAGTTAAAAACCGGCGAAAGGGTGGAAATTACTTATAACCGCGAGAAGAGCATAGCCATAAGAAACTGGCACAATACATGGAGTGACATGAATGTTATTAAACACGTGCTTTTTCCGGATAGCGACGAGTACTTTTTCTTCGGAGCTGTAAATAAGGAAATCTTAGTAATTAAGTAATCTCATGTTTCATACATGACTTTCCTACATAAAAAGTAGGGGAGTCATGTATTAGTTTATATAAAAGGTTAAGGCAATTCTATCTTTAAATGTTTTTTATTCAAATCTTTCAATTTATTATTAATACGACTAGCAACCTCATCATCATAATCACTATGTTCTTCTATTAAATTAATATAATAATTTAATTTCTTAAAATAATTTTCCGAATTATTATTTTTTAAATACAAATCATAATATATATAGATCAATTCTTCTAAAGAAACTATAAGCTCACAAGAAGATTCTTCAAACAAAGAAGTAGCTTTAGCTAAATCTTTGTGAATTCCAATTTCTAAACAACCATCTTTATAAAAATATTTTGCTAAATTATATTTAGCCCAATTACACAAAGTAAATTTTGGTGATTCGCTAGACAAAGTGTAATAATCAAAAGCCTTTTGTAAATTTATATTTCCTATTTTTCCTAGTCTGTAAAATTCACCAACTCTATTTTGAGCCCAACTATCACCTAAATTAGCAGATTTCATATAATAATCAAAAGCAAGTTTTAAGTCATTTCGAGCCTCGTAAATCTTACCAAGATTATTAAATGCATATACATGTCCCATATCTGCTGCAATTTTAAACATTTCAATTGCTTTTTCTTCATTTTTAGAAATATGGGGAATAGTACCACAAAGTAGCATATTACCAATACTTGTGTAAGCGTTGGCACAATTTAGTTTCCTAGCTTTGTTAAAATATTTTAAAGCTAAATATATATCATGTTTAGATTTAGTACCAATATGCCCTTCATAATATAAATAACCAATAGCCCAATTAGCTATGTGATGATTAGCCTTTGCAGCGACTTGATAGTAATCATAAGCTTTTTCATATCTAGCAATTCCTGTTATAATTCCATAACATTCCATAGAAGCCATCTCAAAACACGCAAAAGGATTGCCATGCCTTGCTAATTCATAAATGCCTCTAATAGACCAAATGCCAGAAGTTAATTGGATATTAATAAAATCTTCAATATCATTTACAGAAATATTTGTATCATATATTTTCTTTTCAATTATATTATTTAAATTTTCGTCAATATAAATAGGTTGTTTTTTATCTAAAACAGTATAAAATAAAACTTCTGCTATAAAATTATATAAATCGTTATTAGCCAAATTTGAATGTAATCGATTAGAAAGATTAGTTGTAATATCCGAGTCATTTTTACTAATAGAATATAGTCGTGTACAAATATGACGCATTTTTTCATTTGTATTAAAAATATTAATTGTAATTTTTGCTGGAACATTAATATCTATTAATTTTAATATTTCCGAAAAAATATGGAGTAAGGCGTTAGGATTTTGTATATATTTACTTTTTAAATTTTTAATATAATTTTTATAAGTAGAATTAATAGCCCTAAAACCTGTACAATAATTATTAACAGTACTATCTGCAATTGAATCTGTATTAAAAATTATAGAGAATAAATCTGCTTGCCAAAAGCTTGCAGAATTATTACTTTCTTCTTTTAAAATTCTAAAAAAATTACCAAAAGATAAATAATTATCATTTATATTTAAACGAATAAAATTCTTTTTCATATATAACCTCCAATAAATATATAAACATTATATTTACATAATATATAAAAGTCAATATAGAAGCGTGAAATAAACGTGAAATAAAACAAAATACGTGAAAAAGTATGAGTTGATATTAGCATAAAATAAAATATAGAATAGTAAAAAATAATAAGGAGCTGATTAATATAAATATTTTAGGATTAAATATTAATTGCATAGAGCAAGGTGAAGGTGACAATGTCTTAATTTTACCTGGTTGGGGAACAAATTATAATGTATATAAAAATTTAATAGACAATATCTCTAAATATGCGAAAGTATATTATTTTGATATGCCAGGTTTTGGAAAATCAGAAGAGCCAAAAGAAGCGTGGAATACAGATGATTTTATAGAATTAGTAAAAGAATTTATTAAAATAAATAAAATAGATAATATAACATTAATAGGACATTCAAATGGTGGAAGAATTGCAATAAAAATGTTAAGTGAAGGAAATTTAGAATTTAAAGTAAGAAGGTTAATTTTAATAGGAAGTGCAGGAATAGTTCATAAAAAAACAGCAAAACAAAAGGCAAAATTATCTATAGTAAAATTTGGAAAAAAAGTATTAAATACGGGAATTGCAAAAAAGATAGCACCAAATGCACTAGAGAATTTAAAGAAAAAAATGGGATCAGTAGATTATCGTAATGCAACACCTGTTATGAGAAATACATTAGTAAAATTAGTAAATGAGGATTTAAAAGATAGATTACCAAAAGTAAATGTTCCAACATTACTATTATGGGGGGAAAATGACACAGAAACACCATTATCAGATGCTAAAATTATGGAAAAAGAAATACCAAACGCAGGATTAGTACCTTTTAAGGGATGTTCTCATTATGTGTTTTTAGAAAGACCTGTGCAAATAAATAATATAATTAAAAATTTTATGGGCAAATAAAATTGGAGGATATTTATGAAGATAGTAATTATAATAGAACTTATTATAAATTATATATTATTACTAATATTTAACACGCATATGTTACAACTAAATTCATACTTTTTCTTAAAGCATTTTAAATGGATGAGAAAAAATGTAAAGAAATTATTATTACAACTAATATTAGTAATACCAACTGCATTAGCTTATTTTAATAATACATTATTAAATGTACTTACAATAATTATTTTAGGAATTTCAATAATATATAATATTCCAAAAAGAAATTCAAAAATATCATTAAAATATACTGGTAGAGTAAAAAGATTAATATTTACAGATATGCTAATAGCACTATTAATTTTATTTGTTGGAGGAATACAAAATTATATAATACCTAAATTAATAATTATAAATGTATTTGCAAATATACTAATAATATTATCAAATTTAGTAAACCATCCTATAGAACTGTTAGGAAGAAAGAGATATATAAATGATGCAAAAAGAATATTAAGTGAAATGCCTAATTTAATAGTTATAGGAATAACAGGTAGCTATGGAAAAACTAGTATGAAAAATTTTTTATATAGTTTATTGTCAGAAAAATATGATGTTTTAAAAACTCCTAAAAATTATAATACAACAATGGGAGTTGTAAAAACTATAAGAGAAGAATTAAAGCCAACTCACCAAATATTTTTGTGTGAGATGGGAGCAACAAATGTCGGAGATATTAAAGAAATATGTGATATTGTAAATCCAAAATTAGGAGTAATTACATCTATAGGTCCACAACATTTAGAAAGTTTTAAAAGCATAGAAAATATAATAAAAACTAAATTTGAATTGGCAGACAGTGTAAAACAAAATAATGGAACTATATTTTTAAATTATGATAATGAATATATAAAGAATAAAGAATTAGATATGAACAAGATAACATATGGAGTAAATGATAAATCACTAGATTATAATTCATATGATTTAGAATCTTCTTATAAAGGGCTAAAATTTAAAATTTTAGATAAAGAAGCTAACGAAGAAAAAGAATTAAAAACTAAACTAATAGGAAGACACAACATTGTAAACATTACGGGTGCAATAGCTGTAGCAGATTATTTAAAAGTTCCAATGAAAAAAATTGCAGTAAAAGTAAGAGAAATACAAAATGTAAAACATAGGTTAGAACTATTGCCAAAAGGTAATATTACAATAATAGACGATTCATATAATGCAAACCCAATAAGTTCAAAATCAGCAGTGGATACATTAGGTGAATTTAAAGGAATAAAGATAATAGTTACACCAGGTCTTATAGAACTTGGTAAAGAACAAGAAAAATATAATTATGAATTTGGAAAATATATGGCAGAGGTTTGTGATTATATTTTCTTAGTTGGAACAGACAATTATGAAGCAATGTTTAAAGGAATAAAAGAAAAAAATTATGATGAACAAAAAGTATTTAAGGTGAATTTGCCACAAGAAGCTGTTAGTCAAATTATAAGTTGGAATTTAAAAGATGAAGTAACAGTTTTATTGGAAAATGATTTGCCTGATAATTATAATTTATAGGAAAGAGGTAATTTTTATGAAAATTAAATTAGGTGTTTTCTTTGGTGGAAAGAGTGTTGAACATGAAGTATCTATAATAACTGCACTTCAAGCAATAGAAAATATGAATAGGGAAAAATATGATATTGTACCTATATATATTGCAAAAGATAATAAAATGTATTGTGGAGATTTTGTTGATGATATAAAACAATATACAAATATAGAAAACTTAAAAAGGATTAGTACACAAGTAACACTTTCTTTAAAAGATAATAAAACAGTATTATTAAGAACAAATAAGAAATTTTATGAAAATGAAGTTTATGACTATATAGATGTTGCATTTCCTATTGTTCATGGTACAAATGTAGAAGATGGTACACTTCAAGGTTATTTAAAAATGTTTAATTTACCATATGTTGGATGTGATGTTACATCATCAGCAGTTGGAATGGATAAATATGTATCTAAAACAATTTTAAAAGAAAACAATATTCCTGTTTTAGACTGCAGATGTTATTATAAAAATGAAGAAGTAGAAGATATAGTAAAAAATGTTGAGGAAAATATAGAATATCCAGTAATCGTTAAACCAATTAATTTAGGTTCAAGTATAGGAATTGTTGTTGCTAAAAGTAAAGAAGAACTTGAAGAGGCAATAGAAGATGCATTTACATATGCAAGAAAAATTTTAATAGAAAAAGCTATAAAGAATTTAAAAGAAGTAAATTGCTCTGTTCTAGGTGATTACGAAGAATGTAATGCCTCAGAATGCGAAGAATTAGATAAAACATCAGATATTTTATCATATGAAGATAAATATATTTCTGGAGGTAAAAAGACAGGCGGAGCTAAACAATCTATGAATGCAGGAGTTTTAAAATTACCAGCAGATATAAGTAAAGAATTAAAAGAAAAAATTCAAACATTAGCAAAAGAAACATTTAAAATATTAGGTTGCACAGGTGTAATACGTATAGACTTTTTAATCGATGAAGATACAGATAAGGTATATGTAAACGAGGTAAATACTATTCCTGGTTGTTTATCTTTCCATCTATGGAGAGCTGCAGGAATGGAATATCCAGAGTTATTAGATAAAGAAATCGAATTAGCATTAAAAAGAAATCGTGAAGAAAATAATATGATATTTTCTTTTGACACCAATGTATTAGAAGGATACGCAAATGGTGGTCTAAAAGGTGGAAAAGGAAAGCTTGAACTTTAGGGACGGAGCTTAAAGTTCAAATATTATGTAACTCTCGTTATTACTGTAAAAGGTAATAATGGGAGTTTTTGGATTTGAATTAAATAGTTGCTAAATTGCCTTATAGGTTGTATTATTATATGAATATATATTTTAGTAAAGAGGTAGAAAATGATTTTAAATGTAAGTGGAAGAACCGATATAGTAGCTTTTTACACAGACTGGTTTATGAACAGATATAGGGAAGGCTTTTTCGATGTGAGGAATCCTTTTTATAACCAGCAAGTTAGTAGAATATATGTGGAAGATGTTGATGCAATTATGTTTTGTACAAAAAATCCAATGCCAATGATTCCATATTTAAAAGAAATAGAAAAGCCAATATTATTTCATGTTACTTTAACTCCATATAAAAGTGATATTGAACCGGGGGTTCCAGCTAAAAGAAAAATAGTAGAAGCAATCAAGCAAATTTCGAAGATAGTTGGAATAGATAACATATATATAAGATATGATCCAATATTTATAAGTGATAAATACACTATAGAATATCATATAAAAGCATTTAATCACTTATGCGAGTTATTAAATGGATATATAAAGCATTTTATCGTTTCATTTATAGATGATTATAAAAATGTTAGAAATAATTATAAATTTTTAAGATTAAAAGAATTTAAAGAAAGTGATTATGAAGCAATAGGAAAGAGTTTTAGTAAAAGTGCTAAAAATAATGGAATGACAGTACAAACCTGTTTTGAAGAAAGAAATTTAGTGGAATATGGCTTTATACAAGCAGATTGTCTAGGAAAAGAATTAGCAGAAAGACTAACTGGAAAAACTAAATTCAAAAAATGGAAAGCACGTAGCGGTGGAAAGTGTAATTGCGTAGAAATGGCTGATATAGGCGCATATAATACGTGTAAGCATTTTTGCAAATATTGCTATGCAAATTATGATGAAAAAATTGTAGCACAAAATAATAAATTACATGATGTAAATTCATCTTTATTAATAGGCAAACTAGCAGAGGACGATATAATTAAAAGAAGAAAAAATTAAAAAATATGTAACAAAAATAAAGTTTTTAACACTAATAAAATGAAAGGGGGAAATTATGCAGGATATAGAAGAGATTTATAATAATTATGCTCAAATAGTATATAAATACATATTCTGCTTAACCAAAAATAAAGAATTAAGTGAAGATATAGTACAAGAAACTTTTTTAGTAGCTGTTAAAAACATAGATAAATTTAGAGGGGAAAGTAAAATTTCTACATGGCTGTGTCAAATCGCAAAATTTATTTTATATAAAGATATAAGAAAAAAAGAAAAGCAAAAAAACATATCTTTAGAAGATGTAGAAAATGAATTAATAACAGAAAATTCACTAGAAGAAAATATATTTTTACAAGAGGATAAGCTAGATTTATTAAAAAAGATTCAAAAGTTAAATGAAGAGACTAGAAATGTAATGTATTTAAAATTATTAGGTGGGCTAAAAAATGAAGAAATAGCAGAAGTAATGAATAAAACACCAAATTGGGTAAGAGTTACATATTTTAGAGGAAAGCAAAAAATAAAGGAGGATAAATCCTAAAAATAATATGTGTACTTTTAGTAAATTATAGTAAGAGAGGATTGGAGATAAAGATGAAAAAAGAATGTGATATCGTTCAGGATTTATTATTTAGTTATGAAGATGGATGTTTAAAACAAGGTTCAAAAGAATTTGTAGAAAAACATTTAAAAAAATGCGAAAATTGTGAAAAAATATATTTAGAAATGAATAACGAAGAAGAGAATCCTACTACTACTCAAAATGAAATAGATTATTTAAAAAAGATAAAAAAGAAGATGAAAAAGAAAACTAAGATTATTATAGCAATTTCAATTATATTAATTATTTTAATTATCTTGAATATTGCTGTATTCATTAATTATGATAAATATATAAGTGAAATGACAATATTCTTAGAAGATTCTATAACAGATGAAGAGCGAGTAGAGATAGAAAATATAATAAAAGAAACTGACAAAAATGCAGAAATTATATATAAATCAAAAGAAGATGCGCTAAATGATATGAAGCAACACTTTGCAGACAGACAAAATTTATTAGAAGGATATGAAGAAAATAATATATTTCCAGCTTATTACGAAGTAAATTCAAATAAAAAAGCGATTGAAGAGATAGAAGCAAAACTTAGTAACAATAAAAAAATAAAGCATATAAGTAGTCGTAAAGGCGGAAATCCATATGAATTGTTTTTCCTACAATGGATATATGCGCCATTAACAGGAAAGAATAAATAAAGTAACGCCCCACTACACAGAAAGAAATTTATTTCTTGTGTAGTAGGGCGTTTTACAAGACCTTAAGCAACGTAGAAGTTGTTGAATGGATCTCGTATAGTTTCTTGTAGACCGATTAAATCCAGAGTTTCCCCATTTTTTGAGAAGTAGGAGTCGAGTTTGACCTTTTCTGGGTCGAAGACAACCTTTATTGCAGATTGCCTTTTAGCATCAGCTTCCTTCTCTTCTTGGGTAAGTTCCTTGCTACTGGCTCCATATCTTTCATCTTTGTGTGAAAGATGTGTCGCGACATATTCTGCGTGGAAGTGGCTAGCAAATGTCCTTAATTGAACTTCAATTGTTAAGCCACTTTTGGTTACAAATACCATATGAAGAGCTTGATAGCCCTTCTTTTTAGGAGCAACAAAATAGTCTTTGACATATTTTGCGTACTCTGGGTAGATGAGCCCTTTTGGCGGAACAAATACCTTTGGAAAAAGTTCCTGATTAAAGCCCAGACCATTTGCTGGCGACGGTTTTATCAACTGGTAACCTTTCCTAATAACGAAGAAGGCGATTACTTTGTTGGCAATCTCATAGAGTTGCTCAATCGTTTCTTCGTCATCATAGCGTTTAGTCCCTACTACAATTCTGAATCCCAATTCATCATTGATAGAAAAAGGATCCAGACCATCGTAAATAAAAGTCCGAACTTTTTCTATAAATGAAATGTAGTTTTTTAAGCGACCAGAAATAGAGCAAGGAATCTTTAGACTTGCTAAAAATTTCTTTAATTCAATAATTTCCTTTTCCAGTTCTGCCAGCGATTCGTAGTTGTAGTATTTGGTCAAATAATTTGAAAGCTTCGTGTGATACATATCTAAGTAGTTAGGGATAAAGGTATTCCCACGAAGCTTATCTGCCTCAAGCATTACTTCATCCAGATACAAACGTTGAACTTGCACCAGAGAACCTACTCCCTGATATAAAATGGGAGCAATATCTGGAAACCAGATATTTTGCACGGTTTGTACTTTGTCGGACATAAATTGTCCTCCTTTCTTCAGCTGTTTAGTGTCTATATATTATATCATATTTACATAAAAAAGTAAAAAATATTTTTTCAATTAACCTAATATATACAATTTTCTTATAGTATAATTAAAAAAAATTATAGACTATTATGTAAATTTATGCTAAAATAAAAAAGATAACTCGTAGACCATAGCAAAAATAAAGGAGAAAGAACAATGAAAGTGTGCGAAGGTAAAACAAAAAAATGGGAGGAACTTGAAAACGATATTTCAAAGGAATTTGCTACAATGTGGGCAGATGAAATGGAACGGTTGTTGAAAGAATTTCCATCATTGCATGACGTTGCATTTCCTGCGTTCGAAAAATGTTTAAATAAACTGTCTATTAATGGCAGTGAGGAATATGCAGCGGCAGCTCTTTTAGGGCAATATTGGTACAAAGGTAATGAATTGTATCAATTATGGATCGATGGAGGGATAATTCCTGACTAAATATTAAAGAAGGTGGATATTTTCTTTTCGGGGGAAATATCCACCTTCTTTTTTGTATATAGAATCAAACGTTGATATATAAACGATTAAAGTGATATACCCCTCTATTGACTACATACCTATACAGGGTATATTATATACCAAGAGGTGATTAAATGAATAAAGAATGTTGCAACAACAAAAAGACAGTAAGAAGTGAAGACGAAAAGAAAATAATAAATAATAGATTAAATAGAATAGAGGGGCAAGTTAAGGGCATAAAGAATATGATAGCAGAAGACAGATATTGTAATGATATATTAATTCAGCTATCAGCAATAGAAAGCTCAATAAAAAGTTTATCTATGCATATATTAGAAAATCACTTATACTCATGCATTACAGATAGCATAGAGAAAAATGATACAGAAGTAATAGATGAACTTATGAGTTTGTTCAAAAGATTTAACAAATAATACATTAAAAAAATGGAAATTTATATATTTATAAATTATAGAAAGATACAAGGAGGAATAAAAATGAATGAGATTATTTTAAATGTAGAAGGTATGATGTGTGGAGGATGCGAAAAAAGAATAGAAAATGCATTAGGAGAAGTTAAAGCTATAAAGAATGTAAAAGCAAATCATGAAGACGGAACAGTAAAAATAGAAAGTAAAAAAGAAATAGATATGGATGTAGTTAAAGAAAAAATAGAAAATTTAGGATTTAAAGTAAAATAGGAAATAAGGAAAAGGGAAATAGGGACGGTGTTAAAATCCCGAACTAAATATCTTTATAAATTTTTTATCGGGATTTTAGGAACGTCCCCTCCAATCCCGATTTCTCTAAATCCCGAAAGGGAAAAAAAGACCGTCCCTAAATCCCGATTTTCTAAAATCCCGAAAAATCTTGAAGGAGTAAAATATGAAAAAGATTATTTTAAACATAGAAGGAATGACTTGTAGTGCTTGTTCAAATGGTTTGGAAAAATATTTAAACAAGCAAGAAGGAGTAATTAGTGCTTCTGTAAATTTGGTTATGGCGACAGCTTTAATAGAGTATGAAGATAATTTAAGTATTAAAGATTTAAATAGATTTGTTAAAGAAGCCGGTTTTAAAAGTTTAGGAGAGAAAAAAGAAGAAAAGAAAAGTAATGAACTTACAAAGCTAATAATATTTTCTATATTAGGAATTATTTTAATGTATATATCAATGGGGCAGATGATTAATTTACCAACTCCTAAAATATTAAATATGATGGAAAGCCCACGAGTTTATGCGATAACATTAATGATTTTATCACTACTATTTATATTTTATGGATTTGATATTATAAAAAACGGAATAAAAAATATTGTTCATAAAATGCCTAATATGGATTCTTTAGTTGGAGTTGGAGTAATTGTAAATTTTGTGTATAGCTTGTGGAATACAATTCAAGTATTTATGGGAAATACCTCACTGGTACACCATTTATATTTTGAATCATCAGCAATAATCATTCTTTTTGTAAAAATTGGTAGATACATAGATAAGAAAAATAAAGATAAAGCAGTTGATACAATTAAAAACCTTGTAACAATAACTCCTAAAAATGGAACAATTTTAAAAGACGGAAAAGAATTACAAGTTACTATAAATGAAATACAAAAAGGTGATACGATTATAAGTAAGCCTGGTGAAAAGATTGCGGTTGATGGAACTGTAACAAGTGGAAAAACACATACTGATGAATCATTTATAACAGGTGAAAGTAAGCCTGTTAGTAAAAAAGTAGGAGATACTGTAATTGCAGGAAGTATAAATTATGATGGATATATAGAATATAGAGCAGAAAAAATAGGTAGAGATTCTAGCATTTCTAATATAGTAAAAATGGTGGTAGAAGCTACAAATACAAAAGCTCCAATCGCAAGAATTGCAGATAAAATAAGTGGATATTTTGTTCCAGCAATATTTATCATTGCCTTAATTTCATTTATTTTAAATTTTGTAATAACAAAAGATATTAACCAATCAATTTTGGCATTAGTAAGTGTTTTAGTTGTTGCATGCCCATGTGCACTAGGATTAGCAACACCACTTGCTATGGTAGTTGCAATTGGAAATTGTAGTAGAAGAGGAATATTAGTAAAGTCTAGCGAAACCTTAGAAGCAATAAACAAAGTAGACACAATTGTATTTGATAAGACAGGAACATTAACAACAGGAAAAATGAGTATAGCAGATGGAGTATATAATGAAGTTACTTTAAAAATATTGAAAAGTTTAGAAAAAAATTCGAATCATCCATTAGCCAAAAGTATTTATAATAATGAAAAGGATATTTTCGAAGTTCAAGATTTTGAAGAAGTTCCAGGACTTGGTGTTAAAGGAATTATAAATGGAAAGCAATATTATGCAGGCAATTACAAATATGTAGAAAAAATGAATGTAGAAAATAAACTAAGAGATAATGAAGCAATATTTGCAAGTAAAGGTGAAAGCATAGTATATTTATTTGATGAAAAAGAAACTATTTTAATTATCGGGTTAGCAGATACAATAAAGAAAGATATTACAGATACAATTAAAAACTTAGAAAAATTAGATAAGAAAAACATAATGCTTACTGGAGATAATGAAAAAACAGCCAGAGCTATCGCAAAACAAATAGGTATAGAAAATATTATAAGCAATGTAAATCCAGAGCAAAAACTAGCTAAGATAAAAGAATTGAATAAGAATAATAATGTAGCAATGGTTGGGGACGGAATTAATGATAGTCCGAGTTTAAAAGCTGCAACAGTTGGAATAAGTGTAGAAAACGGAACAGATATTAGTGCAGATTCTGCAGATGTTATATTGCTAAACGAAAATATGGATAATATAGTAAAAATATTTGCTCTTGGAAAACGTACAATAAGAATAATTAAAGAAAATTTATTTTGGGCATTATTCTATAATGTATGTATGATACCACTTGCAACAGGACTATTACCAATTGCATTAAACCCAATGATTGCAAGTTTAGCGATGACATTAAGTAGTTTAACAGTAGTATTAAATAGTTTAAGATTGTTAAAAAAATAGCTGTGGCCATTTCCACAGTTATTTTTAGCTTAAAAGTTTAAAGCTAATTGAATATGAAAATCCAATATGATAAAATTCAAGAAATAAAGGAGGTATATTGTAATGGTAGAATCTAAAGCATGGAACTGGAGCAAAGCGAGCAAACTTGATATTTGGAAAGAGCCAAGTATTGAATCATATTACTTGCAAAACAGATGGAAAAAACAAATGAAAAAAGATTTTTTAGATTTAGGATGTGGAATTGGAAGACATACAATTTTATTTGCACAAAATGGATTTAATACATATGCTTTTGACTTAAGCGAGGAAGCTGTAAATGCTACAAAAAAGTGGGCAGAGGAATTAAATTTAAATGTAGATTATAAAATTGGAGATATGCTAAATCTGCCATATGAAGATAATTCTTTTGATTGTATATTATGCAGAAATGTTATATCACATACAGATACTAAAGGTGTAGAAAGAATACTTAAAGAAATAAATAGAGTGTTAAGAGAAGATGGAGAATGTTATTTAACTTTAGGCTCTAAAAGCTCACCAGCTTTTAATAATAAAGATTTTCCGATAGTTGATGAAAATACCAAAATAAGAGTAGAAGATGGACCAGAAAATGGAATACCTCATTTTTATGCAGATTATGATTTGATACAAGAGCTATTTAAAGATAATATAATAGAATTAGTAGAACATATCGAAGATTTTTATGAAGAAAAAGGAAAAACTAGTAGTTCCTATCATTATCATCTTTTAATAAAAAAATCTGAAATTAGTCCCGAATTAAAAGAATATATTGAAGAGAAAATATTTCCAGAATACAATAAAAATGGAGAATCGCATGATTTAAGGCATATAAAAGAAGTAATGAGAAATGCTTTAATATTAGGAAAAAAGTACAATGTAAATCTAGATATCTTATATACAGCAGTAGCTTATCACGACATTGGTGACCATATAGATAGAGAAAACCATGAAAAAGTTTCTGCAAAAATAATGAAAGAAGACAAAAATTTAAATAGATTTTTTAACACAGCAGAATTGCAATTAATAAAAGAAGCTATAGAAGACCATAGAGCATCTAAAACAGGAGAACCAAGAAATATATATGGAAAGATATTAGCATCAGCTGATAAAACTGTTACGATAGAAATATTTTTTAGAAGAACATTTAAATATGGAGAAGAACATTATGGGAATATAGGAAAAGAAGAACATATTAAAAGAGCGTGGGAGCACGCAGTAACTAAATTTGGAAAAGAAGGATATGCTGCAAAAAAAGATTATATAGAAAATGAATATAGAGAAAAAGAATTAAAAAAATTACAAGACTTGATAGAAGATAAAGAGAGATTTTTTAAAGTAGCAGATGAAATGTATAAAAAATATATGGAGTAACCAATACTTGACAACATATAAAAAAATAATGTATAATATTTTTCGGCTGATTTATTTGTCGAAATAAATCGAAAAATAAATCAAAGTAGAAAATAACATATATTGTAGGTATAAAATTGGAAACGTACATTATTTAATATAATGATTAACGAACAACACATAGAAATATGTGTTGTTTTTTGCGATTCAAAATAAATAATGAAAGGAGAAAATTTTATGCCAAAGAACAAATTTCAAGACGCAGTATTTACAGTAATAATGGTTATAGTAATGGTTTATGCAATGGTTTGCTATAACATTTCAACAAATATGGGAGGTTTATCAAACGAAGTATTTTTAATGGCACTTCAAGAATTGCCATTAATGGGAGTAATTGCTTTTATCTTAGAGTTTTTCTTAATAGGAAAATTAGCTCAAAAAATAGCATTAAAATTATTAGATCCAAAGAAAACGCCACCAATTTTAATAACAATGGGAATATCAACAGTAATAGTATGTTTTATGTGTCCAATAATGAGCTTTTTTGGAAGTATATTCTTTAATTATGAAGGAATGGAAAATATAATCGCTAACTGGCTTCAAATAGCAGTATTAAATTTCCCTATGGCATTATGCTGGCAATTATTTTATGCAGGACCATTCGTAAGATTTATATTTAGAAAAATATTTAAAGAAAAATAGATGTAGGAAAATAAAAAATCCTGCATCTTTTTTTGTATAGTAGAAAAGTTATCCTAGCAGGAGAACTTTCTGTACTAGACAATTATAGTAAATGTTAGATTTCCTAACATTTACTAATGGTTAGAAAATCGTAGATTTACTTTTGGGTTTGATAAAAAATATCAAATATGATAATATACAAAAAATAAAAGTAAGGAGGGTCAAAATGGCTAGTAGAATAGAATTAGAAGCAAGCTATCATCTAGGAGAAAATTATGAGGATATATTAGAGAAAATAAAAGAGCAAAATTTTAAACTTGTAGAAGATAGTGTAGAAGAGGACACATATTTTACAGATAAGAATTTAGAATTTGTTAAAAGCAGGACTTGTCTAAGAACAAGGAAGACAAATGAAGATTTTTTGGAACTAACATATAAGCCAAAAACAGACAATAGTACAGAAAAATATGGAAAAAAAGAAGTAAATTTAAGATTAGACCCAAAAGATTATGAAGATACGAAATATGTTATAAATCAACTTGGATATATCGAATATGTTTCGTTTAAGAAATATAGACAAGTATATTCAAAGAATATTAACGGTTTTGAATATAACATCATGATAGACAAAATAGATGACGTAGGTAATTTTATAGAATTAGAAATTTTAGCAAATACAGAAGCAGAAAAAGAAAAACTAAGGATGGAATTAGATAATTTTGTAGAAAGAATGAATTGCAATAAATTAAAAGAAAAGGAAAAGCCATATAGGGATATAGTAAAAGAACATATGGACAGTAAGAAGTAAGGAGATACGAATATGTCATTAGAAAAAGCAAAGGAATACTTAAAAAAATATAATTTAGAAAATAATATAATGGAATTTAATACTTCTTCTGCAAGAGTAGAAGAGGCAGCAAAAGCTTTAAAATGTGAAGAAAAAGAAATAGCAAAGACTTTATCATTTTTAGTGAATGATGAAGCAATTTTAATTGTAGTTGCAGGAGATAAAAAGATAGATAATGCTAAATATAAAGCAGAATTTAATACAAAAGCTAAAATGATACAATTTGAAGAAGTAGAAGAATATACTGGACATAAACCAGGAGGAGTCTGTCCATTCGGAGTAAAAGAAAATGTAAAAGTTTATTTAGATGAATCATTAAAAAGATTTGATATTATATATCCTGCATGTGGAAGTAGTAATAGTGCAGTAAAATTAACAATTGATGAATTAGAAAAAACTTCAAATTATGAAAAATGGGTAGATGTATGTAAAGATATGTAAGGAGGCTGTTATGGAAAGTAATGAGTATTTAAATTTTGCAAAAGAGATGTGCATCGAAGCTGGTAAGATAATGAAAAAGTATTTTTACCAAGATAACGGAGCAAGTTATAAAGGTGATAAAACAATTGTAACCTTAGCTGACAAAGAAATTAACCATATTTTGATAGAGAAAGTAAAAGAAAAGTTTCCGGCTCATTCTGTAGATGGAGAAGAAGAAAAATTTGGAAAAAGTAAGTATGTATGGGTATGTGATCCTGTGGATGGAACAGCTATGTATGCAAGACATATTCCAGTTGCTGTATTTTCTTTGGCATTAGTAGTAGATGGAGGACCAGAAGTGGGTGTAGTATATGATCCATTTTTAGATAATTTATATTCAGCAGTAAAAGGACAAGGTGCATACTGTAATAATAAAAAAATTACTGTAAATGATTTTACGTTAGAAGATGAAAGAAGTATTGGGCATTTTGATATGTGGCCAGCAGCAGAATATAATGATATACCTGTAATGAATGAATTGTATAAGAAGACATATTTTGTGGGTATTGGTAGTATAATAAGAGCGTCAGTATGTGTGGCTTCTGGAGATTTTACTTGTTGCATATTCCCAGGAACAAAAGGGAAAAATTGTGATATTGCAGCAGTAAAAGTAATTGTAGAGGAAGCCGGAGGAAAAGTAACAGATTTATTTGGAAATGAGCAAAGATATGACGAACCAATAAATGGAGCACTTATAAGTAATGGAATTGTACATGATGAACTAATAAAAAGTGCAAAAGCAAATATTAAACAAAGATTATAATAATATAGTAAGGAATTCTACATAAGAAGGTTGATGACTTTGTAGGAGACTATGTAGCAATCTCAACAAGTGGTACAAGAATTCTAATAGAAAATTACCTAACTGTAGCCAATGGAAAAATTGATAATAAAGTTTCAACACATTGTGGTTTAACAAAAGAAGAACTTGAAGTACCAATAATAAAAATAGAGATTTAATATAAATAAATACACCATGTTTAGTTAAACAGAGGGTGTATTTTTTTATGCCAATATCGCCTGTCCGTAACGAAATACAATTTTTATGCTTGATTTTTCATAAAGATTCATATATATAATATGAAGGCAATTAACAAATAAAAATAGAACAATAGACCATAAAAACTATCAAAAGTCTACGGATATAAGGAAAAACGCATAAAAAAATTGCTAAAAATTAGTAAAACTGTTTACTTTTGTAAAGAAGTGTAATATAATGTTTCCGTAGCGGAAAGGGGAGAATAGAATGAAAAAGTTAAGTTCTAAAATTTTATTAATTGTAATGGCAGTTACTCTTATTTTAAGTTTAAACGCCACTGTAAATGCTACAGCCGAAGATATGGCAGTGCTAGAAAATGCCAATGGAGATTATTTAATCTATTTAAATAGTCACTTAAATGATGAATATTCTTATGCAATAACAACTAGTGCAGATGTTGAAGAAAATAATTTAAATTGGTATACAGCAGAAGATACAAAAGGAAATAAAGTAATAAAAGTTTCAAAGGGTCAAGTTGGATCATATTTATGGGTAAAAATAGATGACGAAATTATAAAGAAAGCAGAACCTATAAATATATCAGAAGTATCAACTGAAGCAGAAATTAATGAAATGAAAACTTTAACAAATAGAATTAAAGTTGATGCAACTCAAACTATAACAGAAGAAACAAGAGAAGATAATGTAATAAGAACAGTAACACAAGGAACTTTAAAAATTACTGATGATGCAAATGCAAAATATAGTTATGATGTTGTTCTATTAAATGGCGAAAATGCAAATTGCCAAGAATTAGTTAATGTTATGAACAAAATAAACAGTGATATGGATATATTTGAATCAATTAAATTATCACAAGAATATACTAATTTATGGAATAATATTATAACAAATACAGAATGGAAAGAAGTAACAAATGCTACAATAGCTCAACCTGTTGATGCAGAAAACGGTACACAATATGTTGTTTTATTAAAGAAAGAATTAAACGGAACTACAACATATGATGCACAAGTTTTAACTTCTATGAAAGAAACTTCAGAGGATCAAGTAGAAGAAGTTGTAAAAACAGAAACAAGAAGTGAGCTACCAGTTACATTCGATAATCCAATATTATTTGTTCTATTAGGAGTTGCAGTAGTAGCAATAGTAATAATAGCAATTAGAATAAGAAGTTTATCTAAGAAAAATGAAAAATAGAAAGTTAGTATTTTATAAAATATTACTTTTTATAGTTATTATTTTTGCGATTATTGTAATTGTACTTATAGCAAAAAAATATATTGGAAATCAAATTAATGAAGAAAAAAATGTACAAATATTAGAAGAAATTAAACAGCATGCAGAAACAACAGAACCTATTAAATATGGAAATAATTCTATTATAGGAATTATTAATATACCCAAAATTGATCTAGAATATCCAATTCTAGACATAACTACAAAAGAAAACATGAGAACGTCAATAACCCGTTTTAGTGGTGGAAATGTTAACGAAATAGGAAATTTAGCTCTAGCTGGTCATAATAATTATGATGGAACAATGTTTGGAAAAAACGATGAACTTGTAGTTGGAGATAAAATCTATTTAACCGATTTACAAAAAAATACTGTTGAATATGAAATCAATTCTATTTTTGTAACAGATCCAAATGATGTTAGCATATTAGAAACGAAAGAAGAAGAAACTAGAGAAGTCACCTTAATAACTTGTGAAAACGGAAATAAAGCTAGACTCATTATTAAGGCGGAAGAAGTAAAAAAATAAATTATAGGGGGATAATTTATGGAAGGGAAAAGTTTAAGTAAGAAAGCTATAATTGCCATAGTTATAATTGCAATATTAGTAATAGCTGCAATTTCAATGGTAGTAGTTTTCTTAAGAGACCAAGGTGAAACTGAAGCTACAGCTATAGGCGAAAACAGTAGCAATAGTGAACAAACACAAGATGCAGTCCCTGATAATAATGGTGATAATAATCAAGGAACTGCAACACAAAGCGAAGAACCACAACAAGAAGAACAAACAACAGTAGCTGATAATGATGGTGCTACAACTACTAATGTTGGAACTACAACACCAGCAACAACAACTACAGCACCAGCTCAACAAACAACTACAACAACAGATGGTAGTACTCAAGTAGCAACAACTACTACTACAGAAACAATTCCAACACAAGCATTAACTTTAGCTTGGAGTAATATGACAGTTTCTGGAGGAGAGTTATTAGCAAATATTGATGCAAATGTAACAGATGTAACAGCACCAATAGTAAGAACATTATATATTTTAAATGTAAGTGATGAAAACCGTCGTCAATATATTAGAGATGGTGAAACATTAAAAGTAGAAGTAAACTTTAATGAAATTTTAGCTCAAAATCCAACACTAACAATTGGAACAGGAGAAAATACTCAAACAGTAGAATTTGGATTTTACCCAATCGAAAATTGGCCATATAGATATGTAGCTAATATTAAAGTTGATAATACAATTTTAGGGCTAGCTGATGGAACACAAATCCCATTCACTATTACTAATATTGTTGATAGGGACAACACATTAACATTAGACAATGATGATGTTACTTATACAGCGGAATATGGACAAGTAACATATGAAAATACAGCACCACAAATAATAATAAAAGGAACACCTGGATATGAAGAAGAAGGAAAAAACTATATAGGTAGTTTAGAAGAAAACACATTTAGCTATATAAGTTTTAAATTCTTTGATACTACAATGTTAAAAGGTGAATATGTAGTAAATGATACTTTAATAACAGGAAAAAAAGCTGATAAAGAAGGAGAAGCAGATTTCTCAGAATTTGATGAATATCTAGTACAAGGTGAAAACACAATAAGAGTATGGGATATGGCTGGAAATATGACAGAATATACATTTACTTATGATTCAATAGCTCCAGTATATTCAAAATTAGGAATTTTAAATAAAACACGCTATGTAAATAAAGTTGAAGATTTAACATGGGCAAAAGAGGGAGACGAAGTTCGTATTTTAATTTCTTTCCCAGAAAAATTAGCTGTTGAACCAACAGTTAAAGTATTTGGAAAAGAATATACAGCAACATATCGTCCATTAAGCTCAAATCCGGAACAAAATATTTACTACTATATGGTAGATTTTACATTAGATGCAACTATGCCAGAAGGTGAAATACCATTCGAAGTATATGGATATGCTGATATAGCAGGAAATGTTGGAGAAAAATTAGATCAAACAAGAGTTAATCGTGATGATTATACAAAAGTTATATATGATAGAACAGCTCCTTATTCAGGAAAAGATGATGCAGGTCATCCACTATATATCTTAAATGTTAGTGATGAAAATCGTCGTACATGGATTAGAAATGGAGAAACATTAAGAGTAGAAGCTAACTTTAATGAGGATATGGATATGTCTAGAACTCCAATTTTAACAATTGGAACAGGAAGCAATACTCAAACAGCAGAATTTAAATACAGAAGTACAGTAGATGGAAAACGTACTTTCGTTGCAGATATCAAAATTAATAACGATATTTTAGGATTAGCAGATGGAACACAAATACCATTTACAGTAACAAATGCTTTTGATTTAGCAGGAAATGAAGCAGTATTAGATAATGAAGATGTTACTTTCACATCAAAATATGGTCAAGTAACATATGATAATAATGCTCCAGAAATGGCAGCTTTAGGAATATTAAATGATACACATTATAATGAAGGTAAAGATGTTACAGTTGCAACAACTGGAGATAGAATTAGATTAAGAGTAGCATTCAAAGAAATGTTAGCTGTAAATCCAAAAGTAGAAATTATTGGAGAAAATGGTGTAACAGAAGTTGAATGTACATATAGAGAACAATCTTCAAATCCAAGTGCAAACTACTATATGTATATGTCAGACTTTACAATAACAGAAGCTATGGATTTACCAGAAGGTGAAATTCAATTCAAAATTACAGGATATGCAGATGCAGCTGGAAATGTTGGAAAAGAATTAACACAAGAACTAATTACTGAAACAGCTTATCCAGGAGTTGTTTATGATACAGAAGCACCAAAGCTTTCTGCAATGGGTATATTTAACTGGACAAATGACAACTATGGTGGAGATGTTACACTTGCAACAAAAGATGAACATATAAGATTATATGTAACATTTACAGAAATGTTGGGAGTTAATCCAAAAGTTGATATCTATGGAGAAAATGGAAAAGTAACAACAAAGGATTTAGCTTGGAGTGAAGCAGCACAATTCTATTTTGTAGAATTTGATACAACAGAAGAATTACAATTACCACAAGGTAAAATACAATATAGAATTTATGGATATGAAGATGCAGCAGGAATTGTTGGAGATGATATAACTCAAAAACAAACAACAAGCAAAGAATATCCATATGTAATATATGATACAGTACCTGCACAATATACTGCATTAGGAATAGTTAATGGATCTCATTATGACGCAAAAGAAGGAGACATATATCATGCTAAAACAGGTGATTATGTAAGAATTCTTGTTCAATTCGATAATGAAAAATTAACTGTAATGCCAAAAATAAGAGTATTAGGAGAAGATAATAAAGTTGTTAAAGAAGTAAATATGATCTATGCTGATCAAACTTCTGCAAATCTTAACACTAATGCTTATTCAGGACAATTTACAATAACAGAGGATATGAATTTACCAGAAGGTGAAATTAAATTCGAAGTTTATGGATATGAAGATGCAGCAGGAAATGTTGGAAAAACATTAACAAATGCAGATCTAGAATATCCAGGAATAGATCAAGGTGTAGAATATGACAAAACAGTTCCAGTAGCAGATTTTGTTGAAATTACATCTACAAATAAAAATAACCAATATGCTAAAGTTGGAGATCAAGTTTGGGTAAAAGTAAGAATTAAAGAAGAATTATCAAAATATCCAGTAATTAAAATAAATGGCATGGATACAGATAGTGAAACAATAGTAAATGATACAAATGAAGCTGGAACAGTATATGTTGCATGGCTTACAATGACAGAGGATATGAAAGAAGGAAAAATATCTTTTGAAATTTCTGGTTATGAAGATTTAGCAGGAAATGTTGGAGATGCTATTACTACAACTACAAATACAAATAATACATCTGTAACATTTGATAAAACTGTACCAGCTTTAAGAGAGCTAATAGTTCAAAACTTCTATAATCCAACAGGAAATCAAAATTATTCAGGATTAACACAAAATCCAGGACAAAATAGGGGAATAGCAATAACAGTAAATACAACAGAATTATTAGCTAAAAATCCAATTATAGTAATTGGAGGAAAAGAAATAGAAGTACCAGTACAAGAACCACAAAATAATAAATATGTAGTATATGTTGACTTGACAGAAGACATGAATTTAGTAGAAGGAGAAAAAATCCCAATAACAGTTAAAGGATTAGTAGACTTAGCTGGAAATACAGGAACAGAAGTTACTTCAACAGGTAATGACAATTACTATGTAATTTTTGATAAAACAGCTCCAAAAGCTTCTAAATTAGGAATAACAAATATTACACATTATTATGAAGAAGGAGAAGATATAGCTATTGCAGGTACAGGCGATGAAATAAGAGTCTTAGCTTTCTTTGATGATGAAAAATTAACAGTAGAACCAAAACTTAGAATATTAGATGCAAATGGAAATGTTATTAAAGATGATATTAAATGTGGATATAGTGATTTAACTTCATCACATATGAAAACAAACGCTTATTTAGCTAATTTCCATATAACAGAAGATATGAACTTACCAGAGGGAGAAATTAACTTCGAACTTTATGGATATATGGATATAGCAGGAAATACAGGAGATACTTTAACAAATAAACAAATTAATTACGATCCATATTGGAAAGTTGTATATGATAAAACAGCTCCTGTAAAAACAAATTTAGGAATTGCTCGTAACAAAGATGAGGGAGATACAAGAGATCAAAAATATGCAAAAGCTGGAGACAGTATTCGTGTATTAGTATCTTTCCCAGAAAAATTAGCAGTAGAACCAAAAGTTGAGATGTTTGGAAATGTATATGATGTAACATATCGTCCAGATAGTTCAAATGAAGCAGCAAATGTTTATTATTACATGGCAGATGTTAAGATTGACGAAAATACACCAGAAGGTGATGTTACATTTAGAGTATATGGATACAAAGATGCAGCAGGAAATGGAGGAACACCTTTAACAAATGATAATATAAATGATGGAACATATACAAATGTAGTAATTGATACCTCAAAACCAACTATAGAACCAACAGAAGATTCAGTTTCTGGATCAAAAGGTAATTATAGTAGAATAGGTTTCAAAGTTACAGACAATAATGGTGTAGCTTCTTATGAAATTAATGGTGAAACATTAATTCTTAAAAACGGAGAAATTTCTTACGAAGCATTAAAAGAATATTTAAAAGAAGGTGCAAATACAGTTGTTGCTAGTGATGAAGCTGGAAATACAGCTGAATATACATTTAATTATGATGCAACACCAGCAGTAAATTTAGCAGTTAACATTTTAAAAAATGGAGAAACAAATGAAAAAGCTGAATACTATGTAAAACCAGGAGATAAAATTTATATGTATATAGCTTTTGGAGAGAAATTGGCAAATAATCCAACATTTACATTAATTAATAATAATAACGAATATACTTTACCAGATGAGTTAGTTAATGTAACTGGACCAAAAGGAGATAACAATAGATATGATTATTCTGTAGTTTATGAAATTCCAAAAGATACAACTTTTGTTGAAGGAGAGATTACTTTAAAAATATCTAATTTAATAGATATGTATGGTAATACAATAGAAAATGTAACTAAACCAACAAATGGACATAAAGTATATTTTGATAATACAAAACCAAAAATAACAGGAGTAACTGATGGTACATTTACTAGAGAAGATGTTAAATTGTATGCTGAAGATGCAAATGTTGGAACAATACATTTAAATATAAAAAGACCTGGAAAAACAGATTATGAACAAATCAAAAACTATGAATGGGGAACAGCACTAACAGAAGATGGTGAATATTCTGTATATTTGTCAGACAAAGCAGGTAATAAATCTGAAACAATCAATTTCGTAATTGATAAGACAGTCCCAAAAATAGAAGGACCAGAAAATAATAAATACTACAATGAACCTGTTAGTGTAAAAATTGTAGAAGAGAATATTCAAAATGTAAAAGTTTTTGTTGATGGTAACTCAAAAGGAAAAGAAATAGATAAAGAAACAACTTTCACAGCAGATGGAACATATTTCATTAGAGTAACAGACAAAGCATATAATAAAAAGGCAGAGATAACATTCACAATCGATATGACAAAACCAGCTATAACAGGAGTAGCTAATAATTCTTATTATAGAAAGAGTGTAACACCAAATGTTACTGATAAAAATATTGAAAAAGTAACTTTAACAAAAGATGGAAAAGAAATTGCATATAATGTTGGAGATACTTTATCTGAAGAAGGAAAATATGTATTAACAGCTACTGATAAAGCTAATAATACTGAAATAGTAACATTTACAATTGATACTTCAGCTCCAAAAGTAACAATAGAAGGAGAACAAAGAGAAGGAATTTATTATGGTACTGTAACAGTAAGAATAGATGAGAAAAATATTAAAACATCAATATGTCGTCGTACAAATGGTGGTGAATGGAGTATATCAGATGGAGATACATTAAGTACACCAGGTGATTACCATGTTCATGTAGTAGATTTAGCGCATAATAAACATGCAGATGTATATTTTACTATAGGTGAATAATTATAAATTGTATAAAAGGTAGAAATTACTTTCTACCTTTTATATATAATAAAACTTAAGGTGTTAAACCTAAGATATTTTTATAAGGGGGAAATATTTTGGCAAAGAGATATAAAAATGAAACAGTAAAGAAATCTAGTCCTCACCGAAAAGCAAAAAACTCAAGAAAAATAGATAAAAGGAAAGTATTAATTTTCTTTGTCATAATCATTATACTAATTGCAGGTTACTTCATACTTAATAATATACGAAATAATGAAACAAATAGTGAAATAAAAATTAGTAATTCAGACAAAAAAGTATCTTCAGATGTATTAGTTTTAAACGATTTAAACAATGAGGTAATAGAGCATTTAAATATGAAAAATATGCAGTTAGTAAAAGCTCATTATAAATTAGAGAATTTAGAAACAGGAACAGTAGACTTATATTATAAAGTAGATGATAAAGAAATAGTAAAAGTAGATGTAAATATAAAAGATAAAATAATAGAAAAAGCAGAAAAGCAAGAAAATGCTGAAGAAATGAATTTAACTCAAATTGGAGATAATATAAATAAAGATATAAAAAAATACTTTACAGATAATCAAAAAAGACTAAAACCAGATGAGGGTAAAAATATTTTAAATATTATTGTAGCAAACGAGCAAATAATTATAAATGCTAGTGCAAGTTAATAAAAAAGTGCTTCTTACAAGAAAGAGGCGCTTTTTTTGACGTATAACAGTTTGCAATAAAAAATAGCAGGGATTTGAACAACGTCCCCAAATCCCCATTCAACAACGTTCCCAAAAATTGCATAAAAAAATCGGGACTTGAGGAACGTCCCCAAATCCCGTTGTATTGAATATATAATTAAACAAAGACATTTAATAAAGTTAAACATATTGCTGCCAATATAGTTTTAACAGAAATTGTTATAGTTTTCTTAACTGCTTTGTTAATAACTACTAACCTATGTTCTTTTCTGATTGTTAAAGCTAAACAATCAGTTTTATTATAATTTTCCATCGTATTTCTCTCCTTTTTATCTATAGTATCTATGTTAAAAATCTTTAGTATTTTTCATAATATAAATTCATTATAGAGCAAATATTAAAAGTTGTCAACATTTTTGTTACAAA
>OGDF01002051.1_pt1 | contig 28288 bp, 19 predicted proteins | sample 1570141 | NCBI WGS metagenome assembly OGDF01 (sample SAMEA4370581, study PRJEB24528) | human gut metagenome | reverse complement strand
TTTATACTGAAAATCAAGTAGTTACAAAACCATTAAATATAAGCCATCTTAAAAATGACAAGGTTAGCAGATTGTTTGTGTATTTTCTAAAGGTTATAATATGAATGAAAAATATTCTTTCATACTATCATAAAAATATCCCGAAAAACTCTTAGCTGTTACAAAAAGAATAACTATATTTGCAATCCATTATATTACTGAACTTTCACATGTGGGGGAGTTAAGGGAAATTAGAGCAGTTAAGGGACAAATGTCCTGCGTCTTACGGCAAAAGGCTATTGTCCCTTAACTTCTCTCTAACTTCCCTAACTTCACTTAAGCACTACCGTCACACCTCGTGCTGCCTGTGCTCCCATGACGAGTGCCTGCTCAATATCGGCAGTCTTTGAAGGTCCGCTGATGAATGTGCCGAAGTTGTACTTCGGATCCATTTCGATACGGGCATAAGCCTCATGCATATTGTTCACCACCTTATCTTTCTCCAAGATGATGACGAGATACTCGGAGATGAAAAGCACGGCCTTCTCTTTCATCGTCTGTGGAATCCAGACGCAGCCGTTCTCTGCCACGCCCAATGCTCCACAAACTATTCCCACATCCGTGCCATTCAGATCGTTGGCCTCTGCCACCGTATCGGGGTTCTTCTGAGCTATCGTTATCTCTGGAAGATGAGAGGCGAAAACCTTTGCCTCGGGATACGCTCTCTTCACCAGTTCGTCAAGGCTCTCGCCTTCCTTGGCCTCTATCACGTGTCCTCCCACTGACTCTGTCATCTCTACAAACTGTCTCAAAGTATCCTCGTATTGGATGCCCTTCACTTCCACGGCAGGCATTTCGAATTGAACATGCGTATTCTTACGCAGTTTGTTCAGCAATTCTTCTTTTTTCATTTTACTTTCCCCTCCTTCCATAATTGATGAAACGATTTCTTCGCAAACTTGGGCATGGCGTGCCCGATGCCCCATGCATTCAGATGGCTGAAGTGTGTACAGCATTCTGGCACAAGATTGGCAAGGGGTGCAAACTTCAGGGCCGTGGTATAGAACGAAGGATGATCGAAGAGATACTTCATTCCGCAGGACATGGCTTTCTTGATGGGATCGGCCTTGCCCAGCTTCTCCAGATTCTGACGCCATAAATAGATCTGCGAGCCTGGTCCTACCTTGGAAGGACAGACATTGTCGCATGACAGGCACAGGGTGCAGGCTGACACGTTGTCGGCATACTGCTGTGGATTCTTCAGCATGCCCAGGTTTACACCGACAGGGCCGGGGATGAAATAGGTGTAACTGTATCCTCCTGAACGGCGATAGACGGGGCAGGTATTCATACAGGCGCCACAACGCATGCACTTCAGCGTCTGCCAGTGGTCTTTGTCGGCAAGGATGTCGCTTCTGCCATTGTCTACCAGCACCACGTGCATCTCGGCGCCTGGACGGGCCTGACGGAAATGAGAGGTATAAGTGGTGGTGGGCTGACCTGTACCGCAGCGACAAAGCAAGCGCTGGAATACGGCCAAAGACTGATAGTCGGGAACCAACTTCTCTATACCCATTGCAACGATGTGGAGCTTGGGCATGGAGGTTGTCATGTCGGCATTGCCCTCGTTGGTGCATACCACACAGTCGCCTGTGGCTGCCACACCAAAGTTGCAGCCTGTCATTCCAGCTCCTGCCTCCATAAACTGGTTGCGCAGATGATGGCGGGCGCAACGGGTCAGGTATGTTGGGTCGTAGTTGCCTGTTTCCTTGGAGATGCCTTTCTCCTCAAACATTCTTCCCACTTCCTCACGCTTCAGGTGGATGGCGGGCATCACGATGTGGCTGGGCTTTTGGTGCAGCAACTGTATGATGCGCTCTCCCAGGTCGGTTTCCACCACATCAATGCCATGCTGTTCGAGGTAAGGATTCATCTCGCACTCCTCGGTAAGCATCGACTTCGACTTCACCATCTTTTTCACGTTGTGATCCTTGAGGATACCGAGCACTATCTCGTTGAACTCCTGTGCATCCTTTGCCCAGTGCACCTTGACACCACGGCTCTCCAGATTCTTGGAGAACATATCGAGGTAATCGGCCAGATGGGTGATGGTATGTTTCTTGATTTCTGACGCATGCTCGCGAAGGTCTTCCCACTCGGGCAACTGCTGCGCCATGTTGTCTCTCTTCTGGCGCACCGACCAGAAGGTGTTGTCGTGCCAGGTGGTCTTCTCTACGTTCTGCGTAAACTTCGCAGCTCTCTTGGAATGTTCTGTACTCATAGTCCTGCAGATAGTATTTGTACAACATGAATAAACTTGATGGGCATCTTCTCTTTCTTGGCAATGCCTGCCATGTGCATGAGGCACGAAGAGTCGGGACCGGTCACATACTCGGCACCTGTAGCCATGTGGCGACGAATCTTGTCCTCGCCCATTCGTGTGGACACGGCAGGCTCCTCGATGGAGAACATGCCGCCGAAGCCACAGCACTCATCCTTGCGCTCGGGCTCGTGGATGGTGATTCCTTCAACCATCTGCAACAGGTCGATGATCTTGTTGAAAGGAGCTACATGCTGCTCTGAGGGGGAGGAAAGTCCCAACTCTCTCACGCCATGGCAACTGTTGTGTACACTCACCACATGGGCAAACTTGCCCGGCACGTGGTCGACCTTGAGCACATCGTGCAGAAACTCCACAATGTCCATAATCTTTTTTGATGCCACGCAGTCGTGCTTGCCCTCCAAAATCTTAGGGTAATAAACTCTCACATAGGCTGCACACGAGGCAGAAGGTGCCACGATGTAGTCATAATCTTTGAAGATATCATCGAAGGTTTCTATTACCTTCATAGACTTATCCTGAAAGCCAGCATTTGCCATCGGCTGACCACAACAGGTTTGTCTTTCTGGATATCCCACTTCAAGCCCATAATGTCTGAGCAACTTGTATGTAGCCACACCCGCTTCTGGATAAAGCGCATCTACATAGCAAGGGACGAATAATCCGACTTTCATTGTTGTATAAGAATCTTTTTGCTATAAATTTTATGTCTTGTATATGTACGGAAATTAAAGGAGTTAAAGGAGTTAAGGAGTTAAGGAGTTAAGACAACTGCTTTTTGGCTTGTATTTTTAGCTGTATAGCTTATGGCTTTAACTTCTCTAAATTCTCTAAATTCTTTAACTTCTCCACCCAACGAAAGTTGGGTATATTTTCTGTAACGTTTGCAAAAGTAATAAAAATATCACAAACTCAACACATTCTTAAAAGAAAAATATTTTTATTGATATTATTTAAGTGAAGTTTCGCGAGTTTTTCCCCACACGCCCTGAAAGGGCAGAAGCTCTTAGCCCAGGGCATCGCCCTGGGTTGTTTGGGGCGGTAACCTGTCGCCCTGTAAGGGCAAAAGCTTTAAAACTCCTGGCAATATATAAAGCTGTTGCCCTTACAGGGCGCATTGCTGATTGCCTGTATACCCAGGGCGCTGCCCTGGGCTATGAGCTTCTGCCCCTTCAGGGCGTGCTGCTGATTGTCATTGTACCCTTAAAAGAAAAATATTATTATTGATATTATTTAATAGGCAAAGAAATTTGCAGAAGTCAAAAAAATGATGTAACTTTGCATCCAGAAATAGTGTATTTGACCTAAACAACCCAAATACAACCCTAAGCATTAGATACAATTCAAGAACAAACTTATAGTTATAAAAATAATGATGAAGAAACAGCTTAAGAAAGTCCTCGTACTGGGTTCCGGTGCTTTGAAAATCGGCCAGGCAGGTGAGTTTGACTATTCCGGTTCGCAAGCCCTCAAGGCTTTGCGTGAGGAGGGTATCAGTTCCATCCTCATCAATCCCAATGTTGCAACGATTCAGACAAGTGAAGGTATCGCAGACAAGGTTTATTTCTTGCCAGTGACACCTTTTTTTGTAACTGAAATCATCAAGAAGGAGCGTCCCGACGGCATCATGCTCGCATGGGGTGGACAGACTGGCCTCAACGTGGGTACTGAACTCTATCTTAGCGGTGTGCTCAAGGAATACGGTGTGCAGGTTCTCGGCACATCGGTAGAGGCTATTATGAACACCGAAGACCGCGACCTCTTCGTGAAGGAGCTCAACAAGGTTGACCTCAAGGTGCCGGTAAGCCACGCCTGCGAGAACATGGAAGAGGCTGTCGACGCTGCCCGCAAGATAGGCTATCCTATCATGATTCGTTCGGCTTATGCGCTGGGCGGTCTCGGCTCTGGTGTCTGCAAGACTGAGGAGGAGTTCAAGGAGATTGCTGAGTCGGCCTTTACCTTCGCTCCTCAGGTGCTCGTAGAGGAGAGCCTGAAGGGATGGAAGGAGATTGAGTTTGAGTGCATCCGCGACGCCAACGACCGCTGCTTCACCGTTGCCTCTATGGAGAATTTCGACCCATTGGGCATTCACACGGGCGAGTCTATCGTTGTGGCTCCTACCTGTTCGCTTACCGATGAGCAGGTGAAGATGCTGCAGGACATTGCCGTGAAGTGCGTGCGCCATCTGCAGATTGTTGGCGAGTGCAACATCCAGTATGCCTTCAATGACGAGACCAACGACTATCGTATCATCGAGATCAATGCCCGTCTGAGCCGTTCGTCTGCTCTTGCCTCTAAGGCTACCGGTTATCCGCTCGCCTTTGTGGCTGCCAAGATTGCCCTTGGCTATACACTCGACCAGATAGGTGAGATGGGAACTTCCAACTCGGCCTATGTGGCTCCTTCACTCGACTATATGATCTGCAAGATTCCTCGTTGGGACCTTACAAAGTTTGCCGGTGTAAGCCGCAAGATCGGTTCTTCGATGAAGTCGGTAGGTGAAATCATGTCTATCGGCCGCTCTTTCGAGGAGATGCTCCAGAAGGGTCTGCGCATGATCGGTCAGGGAATGCACGGTTTCGTAGGCAACGACCACACCAAGTTCGACAACCTGGATGAGGAGCTTTCCAATCCTACCGACCTCCGTATCTTTGCCATCGCCCAGGCTTTGGAGGAAGGCTACACCATCGAGCGCATCGAGGAGCTGACCAAGATCGACCCTTGGTTCATCGAGCGCATGAAGAATATTGTAGACTACAAGCACAAGCTTTCTGAATACAACACATTGGAGGAGATTCCTGCCGAGGTATTGCGCGAGGCCAAGGTTTTGGGCTTCTCTGACTTCCAGATAGGCCGCTTCGTACTGAAGACACAGGACACCAATATGGAGAAGGAGGTTCTCGCCGTTCGTGCCCAGCGCAAGAAGCTGAACATCCTGCCTGCCGTGAAGCGCATCCCTACTGTGGCCAGCGAGCATCCCGACCTGACCAACTATCTCTACATGACTTACGCCGTAGAGGGTTACGACATCAACTACTACAAGAACGAGAAATCGGTCATCGTACTGGGTTCGGGTGCTTACCGCATCGGTTCGTCCGTAGAGTTCGACTGGTGTTCGGTCAATGCCATCAACACAGCCCGCAAGTTGGGCTACAAGTCTATCATGATCAACTACAACCCAGAGACCGTGTCTACCGACTACGATATGTGCGACCGTCTCTACTTCGATGAGCTTTCGTTCGAGCGTGTACTCGATGTCATCGACCTGGAGTCACCACGTGGTGTGATTGTATCTGTAGGTGGTCAGATTCCTAACAACCTGGCTATGAAGCTTCATCGCCAGTCTGTGCCAATTCTGGGTACATCTCCTGTCAACATCGACCGTGCCGAGAACCGCGGTAAGTTCTCTGCCATGCTCGATAAGTTGGGTATCGACCAGCCTAAGTGGAGCGCCCTCACATCAATGGAGGATGTCCAGAAGTTCATCGACGAGGTAGGCTATCCTGTTCTCGTTCGTCCTTCCTACGTTCTTTCTGGCGCAGCCATGAACGTTTGCCACGACGATGAAGAGTTGCGTCGCTTCCTCGAGGCTGCTTCTGAGGTTTCCAAGGAGTACCCTGTGGTTATCTCTCAGTTTATGACAGAGACCAACGAGATAGAGTTCGACGGTGTGGCTCAGAACGGCGAGGTAGTAGAGTACGGTATCTCAGAACACGTAGAGTATGCGGGTGTTCACTCCGGCGATGCTACGATGACCTTCCCTGCCCAGCAGATTTCCTTCGCCACAGCCCGTCAGATCAAGAAGATCTCACGTGCCATTGCCAAGGAGCTCAACATCTCTGGTCCTTTCAATATCCAGTATCTGGCCAAGGGTCGCGACGTGAAGGTGATCGAGTGCAACCTGCGTGCTTCTCGCTCATTCCCATTCGTAAGCAAGGTATTGAAGCGCAACTTCATCGAGACGGCTACACGCATCATGCTCGATGCTCCTTACCAGAAGCCAGACAAGTCGGCTTTCGATATCGACCGCATGGGTGTGAAGGCTTCACAGTTCTCATTCGCCCGTTTGCAGAACGCGGACCCTGTACTTGGCGTCGACATGAGTTCTACAGGTGAGGTAGGCTGTATGGGCGACACCTTCGAGGAGGCATTGCTCAACTCGCTGATTGCCACAGGCTACAAGATTCCTTCAAAGGAGAAGGGTATCATGATTTCGAGCGGTGGCACCAAGGAGAAGGCTTCCATGCTCGATGCCGCCCAGGCTCTGGTAAAGAACGGCTACACCGTTTATGCCAGCGAGGGAACAGCCAAGTTCCTCAACGACAATCATGTGAAGGCTATTGCCGTGGCTTGGCCCGACGAGGATCACAAGGACATGCCTAACGTCATGGAAATGATTGCCGACCACAAGTTCGACCTCATCGTGAACATTCCTAAGAACCATACCAAGCGAGAGCTTACCAATGGTTACAGAATCCGCCGCGGTGCCATCGACCACAACATTCCATTGATGACCAACGCACGCTTAGCCTCAGCCTTCATCGAGGCTTTCTGCACACTCTCGCAGGACGACCTGCAGATTAAGAGTTGGCAGGAGTACGAGTAATCTCGTTGTTTTTAGGCACGGATTTATACGAATACGCCCTGTTAGGTGTACAAGTAAATTCGCACGCAAGGATTTACCCACACGCCCTGAAAGGGCAGAAGCTCCTAGCCCAGGGCAATCGCCCTGGGTTAGATAACAATCAGCAAAGTCGCCCTGTAAGGGCAAAAGCTTTATATATTGCTATGTATTTTAAAGCTTTTGCCCTTACAGGGCGACTTGTTTGCGCCATAAGGTTACCCAGGGCGCTGCCCTGGGCTAAGAGCTTCTGCCCTTACAGGGCGTGCTGCCAAAAACTTGCTTCTGCCCTTTACCTTTGCTTTACCCTTCGGCCTGCGATTTTCAATTCACTTCGGCCTGCGATTTTCAATTTCCTTCGGCCGGTGACCGTGGGTTCAGGGCGACAATCTTGCGGAATATTTTGTCCTTACTGAATAGAAAAGAAAACGAAATGATCACTTTCTCATTATTTTGTTGTACCTTTGCAAACAGAAATAAAAATAAAGAATGATAGTTTGTATAGCAGAGAAACCAAGTGTTGCCAAAGACATAGCCCGCATCATAGGAGCCAACAAGGCACACGACGGATATATGGAAGGTAACGGATACCAAGTAACCTGGACCTTCGGCCACTTGTGTGAGCTGAAGGAACCCGACGACTATACCCCCATGTGGAAAAGATGGAGCCTTTCGGCCCTGCCCATGATTCCACAAAGATTCGGCATCAAGCTCATCAATGACGAAGGCATCAAGCGACAGTTTGGTATCATAGAGCGACTGATGCAGGCGGCCGACAGCATCATCAACTGTGGTGACGCCGGACAGGAAGGTGAGCTCATACAGAGATGGGTGATGCAGAAAGCACAGGCCAAATGTCCCGTAAAGCGACTCTGGATTTCATCAATGACCGATGAAGCCATCCGACAGGGATTTCAGGAACTGAAAGACCAGAGTGAGTATCAGCCGCTCTACCTTGCCGGACTCTCACGTGCTATAGGCGACTGGATACTCGGAATGAACGCCACACGTCTATACACCCTGAAATACGGACAGAACAGACAGGTGCTCAGCATAGGACGTGTGCAGACTCCCACCCTTGCACTCATCGTGAACCGACAGAAAGAAATCGACAACTTCGAGCCAGAACCCTACTGGGTGCTTGCCACCATCTACCGCGACACACAGTTTACTGCCACGAGCGGTAAATTCACCAGCAAGGAGGAAGGCGAGAAAGCATTCAGCACCATCGCAGGAAAACCCTTCAACGTGACTGCTGTCACCAAGAAGAAAGGCACCGAGGCGCCGCCTCACCTCTACGACCTCACATCGCTGCAGGTGGACTGCAACAAGAAGTTCAGTTATTCTGCCGACATGACGCTCAAGCTCATACAGAGCCTCTACGAGAAGAAATTTACTACCTATCCTCGTGTGGACACCCAGTTTCTTACCGACGACATCTACCCCAAATGTCCTCAGATTCTCAATGGTGTGAGTCAGGCAAAGATCAACAGCCTGCAGAAATACCTGCCCCTGATACAGCAACTGGCAGCAACAGGAAAGAAACTGCCCAAGAGCAAAAAGGTGTTCGACAACAGCAAAGTGACCGACCACCATGCCATCATCCCTACAGGAGTGCCACCCTCGGGACTTACAGATATGGAGGCCAATGTGTACGACCTCATTGCCAAGCGCTTCATCAGTATCTTTTATCCTGACTGCAAGTTCTCTACCACAACCGTATTGGGCGAAGTAATCGGCGAGACTGACGGTAAAGAACAGAAGGTGGAATTCAAAGTGAGCGGCAAGGAAATACTCGAACCAGGCTGGAGAGATGTATATGCCAAGGAGTCAAACAACAAAAACACCGACGAGGAGGAGACGGACGGCAACAACAGCAAGAAGGAAAACGTAGAAGAACGCACCCTGCCCACATTCGTGAAGGGAGAGAGCGGTGACCACAAGCCTACACTCACGGAGAAGTGGACCACGCCGCCCAAATACTACACCGAAGCCTCGCTGCTCAGAGCCATGGAGACGGCTGGAAAGTTTGTGGAAGACGAAGAACTGCGCGCTGCCCTGAAGGAGAACGGAATAGGCAGACCTTCATCGCGTGCCGGCATCATCGAAACCCTCTTCAAGCGACACTACATAAGGCGACAGCGAAAAAACCTCGTTGCCACACCTACGGGTATCGAACTCATCGACACCATCAACGAGGAACTGCTGAAAAGCTGCGAGCTGACAGGTATCTGGGAGAAGAAGTTGCGCGACATAGAGCACAAGACCTACGACCCTGCCGACTTCATCAACGGACTGAAGGAACAGATCAACCAGATTGTGAAAGACGTGCTGTCGGACAACAGCGCACGCCACGTCACCATAACCACCGAGGAAGACCTCAAGAAAAAGCCTGCAGCCAAGAAAACTACGGCAAGAAAGCCTTCGGCGACTGGAACATCGCAACCTGCGACTCCTGCGGCAAACGAAGACCCAATGGTAGGCAAGCCCTGCCCACTGTGTGGAAAGGGAACCATCATCAAGGGAAAGACAGCCTACGGATGCAGCAACTGGAAGGAAGGATGCCAGTACAGACTGCCATTCGACAAGATGTAAATCTCTGAGGGTTCGCATGTACGGAAGTTGAGTAAATCTCTGGTAAGAAAAAATAATTCACCCCTTTTAACGTTATCCTAATATGAAACATATTAGACGGAACACAATGCTCTTGCTCATCAGCAGCCTCCTGCTGATGAGCTGTGGAGCAGACAAGTATATGAAGAAAGGCGAGAAGTTTCTTGCCTTAGGCGAATACTACGATGCTGCCTACCAGTTCAAGCAGGCTTACACGCGTACGCCAGTCAAGGAGCGCGACACCCGTGGAAAACGGGCTCTGAAGATGGCTCAATGCTACCAGCGCATGAATGCCACACCCAAAGCCATAGCTGCCTATCGAAACGCCATACGCTACAACCAGGCATTGAAGGAAGACCAACTGGCCTATGCACGACAGTTGCTCAAGAATGGCGACTACCGACAGGCAGAGAAGGTGTTCCTGATGCTCAAAGACTCCATGCCTGGAAACCAGCTCATTGCCAACGGACTGAAGTCGGCACAGATGGCACCCGAATGGAAGAAGCAGGGAAGCCGATACATCGTAAAACGCATGGATGTCTTCAACTCACGACGCCACGACTATTCGCCCGTACTCTTCGGCGATGACTACGACCAACTTTATTTTACCTCGACACGCAACGAGGCGCTGGGAGACGAACTGAGTGGAATCACAGGCACAAAGGCTGGCGACATCTTCCTCTCAGAAAAAGACGACCGAGGGAAATGGAGCAAACCCGAGGCCATAGGCACCGGACTGAACACCGACTATGATGAGGGAGCCTGCTGCTTTACGCCCGATGGGAGGGAAATGTATCTCACCCAGTGTGTCACCGACCCCTCATCGCCACGTTATGCGCAGATAGCTACCTCACCACGTTCGGATGCGGCTTGGGGAAAAGCCACGCTGCTGGAAGTGACGAAAGACACACTGAGCAGCTATGCCCATCCTGCCATCTCGCCCGATGGAGAATGGCTATACTTCGTTTCCGACATGCCTGGAGGAATGGGCGGACTCGACATCTGGCGTGTCAGACTTACGGCTGCCGGACTGGGAGGAGTAGAGAACCTTGGCGAACCTGTCAACACTCCTGGCGACGAGATGTTTCCTACCTTCCGCCCCAATGGCGACCTGTACTTCAGCAGCAACGGACATCCCGGAATGGGCGGACTCGACATCTACATAGCCAAAGTAGATGCCAAGACACGCCAATACAAGATAGAACATCCTGGTTATCCACTCAACTCAGAGGGCGACGACTTCGGAATGACATTCGAGGGACCTCACAACCGAGGCTTCTTCTCGTCCAACCGTAAAGACGGACGCGGATACGACCATATCTACTCGTTCGAGAACCCCGAAATCGTTACCACCATCAAGGGATGGGTTTACGAGATGGGCGGTTATGAGCTTACTGCCGCACAGGTAATGGTGGTGGGCAACGACGGAACCTACAAGAAACTGCCTGTCAAGGGCGACGGCTCTTTCACCCTTCCCATCAAGCCTCATGTGGACTATCTGCTGATGGCATCGTGCAAGGGATTCCTCAATCACAAGGAAGAACTGCGGGTCGACACCGCCAAAGAGAGCAAGGAATATGTGCTGCAGTTCCCCTTGGCTTCTATCACAGCCCCAGTTCTTATCGACAACATCTTCTACGATTTCGACAAAGCCACCCTTACACCTGCCAGCACCAAGGCTCTCGACGAGCTCACAGCGCTGCTCAAGGAGAACCCTAATGTAACCATTGAGTTGGGAGCTCATTGCGACTATAAGGGAAGTGCCGAATACAATCAGCGCCTCTCGCAACGAAGGGCTCAGGCTGTAGTCGACTATCTCATCGCCCACGGCATAGCCAAAGACAGGCTCACGCCAAGAGGTTACGGATGGGAAAAGCCGAAGACCGTACGCAAGAAGATGACCGAGAAATATCCATGGCTCAAGGAAGGCGACGTGCTCACCACCGAGTTTATCACCAAGCAGACCAAAGAGCATCAGGAAATATGCAACCAGCTGAACCGACGCACCGAATTTATCGTGCTGCGTACTACCTACGGACTCTTCGACGAGAAGGGAAATCTGAAGAATCCGCCTCAGCCCAAACAAAAGAAAGAAAACAAAAACGCAGAAGACGTCTTCGACATCGACTTCTGACAATAAGCAATAACACTACATCATGACCAAGATATTACCAGAAGAGTTTATACAGCAAACCCAGGAACTGATGGGTGAGGAAATGTTTGCGCAACTTTCCGACGCCATCTGTCATTCAGAGCCGCCAACAAGTATCAGACTCAATCGGTTCAAAGCGCCACAGGGAACGCATCTTGCCGACAATAGCAGCACAGATGCTGAAGCCGAAGTGAAGACACATCATGAGTCGGAAAAGTCGGAAAAAACGGCTGCCTCTATTGTGCCCTGGTGTCCCGACTATGGCAGATACCTTACAGAAAGGCCCAACTTCACCTTCGACCCACTCTTCCATGCCGGTCTGTATTATGCCCAGGAAGCCTCTTCCATGTTTGTCGACCTCGTGGTAAGACAACTCATTCACGAGCCTGTTGTCATGCTCGACCTTTGTGCTGCACCTGGCGGAAAGTCTACAGCCGTGCGTAATGTCCTTCCCGACGGCAGTCTGCTCATCAGCAATGAACCCATGCGCACACGAGCACAGATTCTCGCAGAGAACATGCAGAAGTTCGGACACCCCGACGTTATCGTTACCAATAACTACCCCAAGGATTTCCAGAAGGCTGGCGTTCTCTTTGATGTCATCCTCGCTGATGTGCCCTGTTCGGGAGAAGGCATGTTCCGCAAAGACGACGGGGCAATAAGCGAATGGAGCATTGACAATGTAAACAACTGCAGTTCTCTGCAACGCAGCATCATCGAGGACATTTGGCCCTGCCTCAAACCTGGCGGACTGCTTATCTACTCTACCTGCACCTTCAACAAACTCGAGGACGAGTTGAACGCAGCCCACATCATCTACATGAAGGGAGCAGAACCCGTAGAACTCGATATTGAGGAGGCGTGGGGCATCACGGGCAATCTGACTCACCACAATTTCCCAGTATATCGTTTTCTGCCAGGCAAGACACGCGGCGAAGGACTCTTCCTCGCCGTCATGCGAAAGAACGAGGATGCAGAGACACTCGATATCAAATCCGACAGATATAACAAGAACAGAAAAAAAATAAAGGGAAAAAGCAGGGGCAACGCACCCTATTTACACATCCCCCAGGACTGGATCAATCATCCAGAATCCTATCAGGGCGCACGCATAGGCGATCATCTGTACGCCATATCGGAGTCATGGAGCAACATCTTTGACAGCGCATCTCCCAACCTCAAAATTCTGCACGCTGGCATCGAGATAGGAACCATTAAAGCCTCACTCATTCCTGCACAAAGTCTGGCGCTGTCTATCGACTTGTCACGCCAAACTTTCCCACAGGTAGAACTCAATTATACGGATGCCTTGCGCTATCTGCGCAAAGAGGCTGTCAATCTGCCTGAAGGCACACCGCGCGGCTATGTGCTCGTCACCTATCGTGGAATTCCTTTAGGCTGGGAGAAGAACATCGGCAACCGTGCCAACAATCTCTACCCACAAGAATGGAAGATAAAGAGCAGCCACGTACCCGAAACCGACAAGCCTGTCATCACATGGTAAAACAGCAAGAAATAAGCCTCATCGCCTGCATTGCCCAGAATGGCGCCATCGGTTTTCACAACGATCTGCTCTACCCTATCAGGCAGGACATGCAGCGATTCAAGATGCTCACCACGGGACATACCGTCATCATGGGCAGGATGACTTATCTGTCGTTGCCCAACGGACCTTTGCCCAACAGGCGCAACATCATCGTCTCCAAGACAATGAGGAAGGAACAGAGTGCAGAGATGACATCTGCGAATGAAGCAGAATCAAAAAACAGAGAATTGTCTCATGCATCAGCACTTCAATACGAGGTGTGCCGCAGTTTGGAAGAAGCCCTTTCCCGATGCCGCGACCAAGGCGAGAAAGAAGTGTTCATCATCGGCGGAGCCATGCTCTATCGGTCAGCCCTCAGTCTTGCCACTCGTCTGTACCTCACCATCGTAGAAGATACGCCACAACAGGCAGATGCCTTCTTTCCTCTCACAGCCAATGAGGTGGAATGCTTAAACCAAGCAGGATGGAAGAAAGTGAAGGAGGAGACACATAACGAAGGCAAACTCACATTCCGATTTGTGGACTTAGAGAAATGTTAGAAGAATGTTAGAAAAATGTTAGAGCAACAAATGTCCAGCATCTTAAGCAAGAAGACTATTGTCCCTTAACTTCCCGAACGACCGTAGGGAGTGATAACTTCTCTAACTTCCCAAAAAACTTTCGAAAAACTTTCGAAAAACTTTCGAAGAATAAAAACAACAAATCATGCTGAAAAAATTATTCGGTTTTGACCCAGCTCAAAACAAGTTGAAAACAGAGATTGCGGCAGGTATTACCACCTTCCTCACCATGGCCTACATTCTGGCCGTAAACCCCAACATCTTCAGTAGTCTTGCCTCTCAGGGCATGGATACACACGCAGTATTCACCGCCACAGTACTGGCTGCTGTAGTAGGAACACTCATCATGGCAATATATGCCAAGAAACCTTTCGGACTGGCTCCCGGCATGGGACTGAACGCCTTCTTCGTCTTCACCGTGTGCCTCACCATGGGCTATCCCTGGCAAATGGCGCTCACGGCAGTACTTATCGAGGGGTTCATCTTTATCATCCTGTCAGCAACAGGCATTCGTTCGCTGATGGTTGATGCCATTCCTGCCTCTCTGAAACGTGCCATTGGGGCAGGTATCGGCCTCTTTATCGCCTTCATTGGTCTGAAGAATGCAGGCATCGTAGCTGCCAATGCCGCCACTCTTGTGACGATAGGAAAAATAACAGAAGGCTCAGCCCTGTTGGGTGCCATAGGCATCGTCATCACCAGCGTGCTTGTCATCAAGAAAGTGCCTGGAAGTCTGCTTATCGGCATCATCGCCACCACGCTGATTGGTATTCCTATGGGCATTACGAAGATTACGGGTCTGATAGACATTCCTCCTTCGATTACCCCCATTTTCTGTCAGTTTGACTTCTCCCGCATTTTCTCTATCGACATGGTAATCATTGTGCTTACATTTCTCTTTATCGATATGTTCGACACTATGGGCACCCTGGTTGGCGTATGTACCAAGGCAGGCATGATGAGCCCAGACGGCAAGATACATGGACTGAACAAGGCTTTCATGGCAGATGCTGTGGCAACAGTGACAGGAGCCTGCTTCGGAACCAGTACCACCACTACATACGTGGAGAGTGCATCAGGCGTAGCCCAGGGCGGTAGGACAGGTCTCACGGCTTTTGTCACAGCAGTCTGCTTCCTGATAGCATTGTTCTTCGCTCCCCTGTTCCTGTCAGTTCCTGCTGCCGCTACCACTCCTGTGCTCGTCATCGTGGGCTTGTTTATGATGTCGCCCATCAAGGATATCAATATGAACGACTATGCTGAGTCTATTCCTGCCTTCATCACCATCGTGATGATGCCGCTCACATATAGCATTTCCGACGGAATCCTGTGCGGTATGATCAGTTATGTACTTATCAACGCACTGTGTGGAAGCTTCAAGAAGTTGAGCATCACCATGTGGGTATTGGCAATTTTATTCGTACTGAAGTATATTTTCATTTAGAGAAGTTAAAGAAGTTAGAGAAGTTAAAGAAGTTAAAGAAGTTAAAGAAGTTAAAGAAGTTAAAGAAGTTAAAGCCAAATGCTTTTGTGGACTTGAAATTAGACATTAACCATCAAAGCTATTGGCTCTAACTTCTTTAAATTCTCTAACTTCCCTATTTGCGAAAGTTGCCGTTACTTATATATGAAATAAGAACCTCCATCGCTCTTACAGTATTTTTTGAGCAACGACTGTATGTATTCGGCATTGGCACGCACCTGTTGCTCGTTTCCATCATAGCCATTAATAAGCACCACAAGATGAGAGGTGTCTGACATCATCTTGGTGCGCTCATTGTCGCTGGTTGGCGTTCCAACGCCTCCCAGACTGTCTCTGTATACAGGCAGTCCCTCGATATTGATGTTTCCTCTTCCTATTCCCTCATAAGGTTCACCGGCCTTGCCAACGCCCAGTGTTAGTGTATCGCCCTCAAACTTGTCGGCATCAAATCCTCCGATGCTGTAACCGAATGCGATGCTGGCAAGGTTGACCAGGTCGACGAGCGTGTCTCTCTGATAGAGTTGTTTGCCCTGAAGCATTCTCCTGATGAGCGCCTCGGAAGCAGGACGATAGCGCGAAGGATCTTTTCCGCAGGCACGATAAACCTTCCTTGTGGCGGCAATGCCACTCATTTCCTTCAGCGACTCTGTAGTCAGCGTGTCTCTGTATTTCTCGCCAAGGGCGTTAATCTCATCCCACAGTTCCTGGCAATAAGGCGAGTTCTGTACATTGGCTTCCACACAAGCCCCTACGAATTTGGGGCAAACTGTTTCTATCTCTTCTGATACGATAATTTTCATTTGCTGTATGTTTTAGTTGAAGATTCCATTGCTGTTGCAAAAATACAAAACTTTTCTGACAGTAGACGAAGGTATCAGGTATAAAAAACAAGAATCCCTGCAAATCTTACGATTTACAGGGTTTATCTTGGGTGGAAGGTGGGACTCGAACCCACGACATTCAGAACCACAATCTGACGCTCTAACCAACTGAACTACATCCACCATTTGGCTTTAAAAAGAGTTATTTCTTTTAAGCGAGTGCAAAGGTACGGAATTTATTTGGAATAACCAAACAAATTCCGCATTTTTTTTCTAAAAAATTACTTTGCAGGAGTTGCAGGCACCGCAGGAGCAGCCTTTTCAGCAGCATTCTGAGCAGCAGGAGCAGCATTCTGAGCAGCAGGAGCAACCTTCTTGGCAGCATCGCTGTTAGCACCTGGCATAGCAGGCAACGCTGTCTGTTCCTGTGTAGCACCTTCCATCACGCTATTGTCGCCGATAGCCTGAGGAGCCACATGAGCACAAGCAACACTGAGGACAACCATCGCAGCGGCGAGTCCCCATGTCAATTTTTCCACTAAGTCGGTAGTCTTGCGAACTCCCATGATAGAGTTGGTTGAAGAGAAGTTGGAAGCAAGTCCACCACCTTTAGATTCCTGGATGAGCACGATGAAAATCATCAGCAATGAAGCCAGGACGATTAAAACTACAAATAATGTGTAAGCCATTTTTGATTTTTGTTATTTATTATTTTTACTATTTATTATCAGTTTCTCCAAGAATCGCATCTGGTCAGTATAGTATGCGCTCTTGTTGGGTTGTTTATGATAGAGTCGCTCAATGATTTCGTGCGCTCTCTCGTACTTGCCCTGTTTGATATAGATGCGTGCGAGTGTTTCGGTGAAGATACCGCTGTTCTCTGTAGTCTCGCTGTTGCTGTTGACCTCGTCGTCATCTATGGCCGGTTTGTACTCCAGCTCAGCATCAGCTGTAACATCGAGCTTAGGCAACTGGAATCCTCCATCGTCAATGAAGTCGTCGATAAGCGCCAGCGTGCGTGAGGAGTTGTTGTCCTTTTCCTGTTCCGCATCTTCTGTCTCCATCAGATAAGCCACATAGTCGACTGCAGCGTCGGCAGGCGTAGGCTTTCGCTTGTTTTTCTGTGCCGCGTCTTTCTCCTCTTCGGCATCATTGGGTATCGACTCGAGGAAGTTGTCTATCAAGTCGGAAGTTCGGTCGGAAGCATTGTTGGCATTTCCTGCCTTCTTCTCTTCCCGATGGGTTTCCTTCTTGAGTTGATAGTGAGCCGCCTCCACCATTCTGAATATTACCTTTCGGTCGGTGATATAGATAGCAGCCTTTCTCAGTTCCTCGTCGAAACTCGGGTCGTGGAGCAGATAGAGGTTCTGCAACATCAAAAGGCGGGCTGTCTGATAGTACGGATAGAGTGCTAACAGTGCCCGGAGATCGTAAAGCGTCTCCTTGTTCATCTCCTCAGGATGTTGTATCAGTCTACTTAATTCCACGTTATAATTTCGCGTTATATTTTATTTCCTAATCTTTATATACAGAGTGTCGGCATTTGTTTCTTCACCCTTTACTCATTTACCAGTTGGCCACGGTAGCATTGAAGATCTGTTCCACCAGGTCTTTCACCATCTGTGTGACGAGTTCTTCCTGTACGGCGTTCAGACTCTGCGTTGTGTCGTAGCTCTTGGTAGAGGTAAACTGGCGCTCGAAGTCCTCGGCATGGTTCTTGTTGTTGGTGAATCTCACATTGACAGTCATCGACAGCTCGGTCTGTGCAGAGTATCCCTCACTCGATACCGACTTGTTTCGCTGGCTGTACTGTGTGATTTCTCCCTCTATCTTGAGGTCTCCATTTCGCTTCACCTGTATCAGTCGGGTGTGGCTGGCAAACTCATCCTTCAGCTGATTGTTGAACATCGGTCCCATAGGTCCCCAGACATAGGAGCTGCGAATAGGGAACTCGGCAAGCTCTATGGTCTTGGTTTTGGTATAGTCGATGCTGGCACCATTGAAGGCATACTTTACCGAGCATGCAGCCGTAGTGGCGATAATGGCGAAGATTACACCTATTATATATATATGCTTGAAGAGATGCTTCATTTTGTTATTTTCTTCTTGTCGTCTTAGCCTCTTGGCTTCTTTTATTTCTTCACATCGTCGTCAGTCCTCAGCCTCGTCGTTGTCGCCGAGCTTGTATGCCTTGATGCGTCGATACAGAGTTCTGTCGGATATTCCCAGTTCTTTGGCAGCTTTCTTTCGGTTGCCGTTGTTGCGTTCCAGTGCTTTCTCCACCATCTGCTTGCCCAGGTTGTTGAGGTTGAGCGTTTCCGCCTCATGTATTTCCTCCACTTCGGCATCCTCTGTGAATGGATGGTGCAACGCCTCGCTTTCCTTTTCGACAGGGGCTGGATAGCTTATGGGTGTCAGGGGCTGTGGTGCGGCAAAGCCTTTGGCTCCGTTGAGCTGCCGTGCCTCGTCGAGCTGTTTGCGCAGCGAGTTCATGTCGCGCCGCAGGTCGCTAACGTTGCCCCTCAGTTCGTAGAGAATCTTGTAGAGCAGTTCGCGCTCACTCTCATAGCTGTGGGTTCCTCCGTGTCCTGGTGCGATGGTAGCCAACTGTGTGGTCTCCTCGTCTTGCGGAATGAACCTGAGCAGCGTCTGTGCGTCGATTTCCCTTTCCTCGCTCAGTACCGACATCTGTTCGGTAATGTTCTTGAGCTGTCTCACGTTGCCAGGCCATTTGTATTTCAGCATGATGGTCTTGGCGTCATCGGTAAGCACAATTTTAGGCAGTTTGTACTTCTCGGCCATCTGCATGGCGAAGAGTCGGAACAAGAGCAGGATATCGTTTCCCCTCTCTCGCAGAGGCGGCATCATGATGGGTATGGTGTTGAGGCGATAGTACAGGTCTTCGCGGAAGCGTCCCTCGCTGACGGCCTTTCTCATATTGACATTGGTAGCCGCCACGATGCGCACATTCGTCTTGCGCACTTCCTGTCCGCCCACGCGTATGTATTCTCCCGTCTCGAGCACTCTCAGCAGTCTTGCCTGTGTGGCGATGGGCAGTTCGCCCACCTCATCGAGGAAGATGGTTCCCTTATTGGCGATGCCGAAATATCCCTCGCTCTCGCCTATGGCTCCGGTGAACGAACCTTTCTCATGACCGAAGAGCTCACTGTCGATGGTTCCCTCAGGAATGCTTCCACAGTTGATGGCGAAATACTTCTCCCGTCTGCGTGGAGAATTGTCGTGAATGACCTTCGGAATGATTTCCTTTCCCACGCCGCTTTCTCCGATGATGAGCACAGAAAGATCAGTCGGTGCCACCTGCAGGGCGACATCGAGAGCTCGGTTCAATTCGTCGCTGTTGCCTACGATATTGTACCTCAATTTGATCTTCTGAAGTTCTGATGTATTCATTTAGCTGCCAAAATTACGCATTTTTTTTGAATTAACTGCAATATTGGCTTGAAAATAGTCCTTTTTTAACGTTTAGCCTCTGGCGAATCTGCTTTCTTCTTTGGAATAGCGAATCTCACCTTCTCGCTGTCGTCTCTTTTCTCGTGGAAGAGTTTGGGCAGTGGGTTCTCGCAGGCCTCGTCGTAACTGCTGCGATACCTGAAGGTGTCGATGGCCAGATAGACGGCATTTCTGAAGGCAGACTCATCGGCAGTATTTGTACCTGCAATCTCGTATCCGGGCGTGATATCAGCGCTGGTTCGGATGACAGGCATTCCTGCTGTATAGATAACGCCCCGTCCGTCGTTGATCGACTTGAATGGAGCTGTGGCCTGGTCGTGATACATGGCCAGAACACCGTCAAACTCTCTGAAGTCGCCATTGCCGAAGAAGTCGTCGGCAGGATAAGGTCCGAAGGCCTGTACGCCCTTGCCTGCCAGCTCGTCGATGGCAGGAATGATGATTTCCTTCTCCTCGTTTCCGCAGCTTGTCTCCTCATTGTTCTTGGGGTTGAGTGCCAGCACGGCGATACGTGGATTGCTGATGTTGAAGTCGCGCTTGATGGTTTGCTGGAAGAGGGTTGCCTTCTCTACGATTCTCTCTGCCGTGATCTGTGCGGCAACCTCTTTGAGAGGCAGTTTCTCAGTCACCGAAGCGATGCGCAGCGTATCGCCCACGAGGATGCTGAGTCCCTTCTTTCCCTCACCGAGACAGGTCTCGATGTAGTGCTTGTGTCCTTTGAAGGCGAAGCCCTCGATGAATGCGTTCTGACTGTTGATAGGTGCTGTCACCAACACATCATACAGATCGTCTCTGAAGTCGGTCATGGCTCTGTCGAGTGCCTTCACCGCAGCCTGTCCCGACTCCTCTGTAGGCACACCCATGTCCACCTTCACCTCCTCCTCGACAGCCGCCAGAAGGTTGATGCGTCCTTCCTCGGCGTCTTCGGCCTTCTGGATGATGGAGAACTGCGCGGGCAGGTTCATGGCCTTGCGGTAGTAGGCTGCCACCTTGGGCGAGCCATAGACGATAGGCGTGAAAAGCTCCAGCATCTCGGGCTCTGCAAAGGTTTTAAAGATCAGTTCGTATCCGATACCATTGGTATCTCCATGGGTGATAGCCACCCTGATTTTCTTGTTGTCCATTTTGGGATTCTTATTTTATTGTAGAAAGAGCAGCCTCAAGCTGCTTGATTAGTATTTTCTTTTTCTTTTCGGGCGCATAGACGAAGCCAATGACAGCCACGCTGCCCCGTGTCCTCATCACGTAGGGTCCGCCCATGGCGTCGCCCTTCATCTCCCACAGTCCCCGCCTCATTCCCTGCCTGTCAGCCTGGCTCATGTCGACAAGCTGCATGTACATGCCGTCGGTCTCGCCGGGCAGGTTTCGCTTCAGGGCGCTGTCGGCCTGGGCCTTCAGGTCGTCACGGCTTTGGCCGTGGCTCTTGGTCTTGAAGAATATCAGGCTCTGCATTCCCGTGCTGGCATTGTCGGTGAGCCATGCGAAGTCTTTGGCTTGCTTACCGGCATTCATCGAGGCAGGAATCCTCATGCTGATGCCGAAGCGCTGCCTCATCTCCTTCTGTCTGTCGGGATTCTGTGGCACGACGGTGGCAAGATGCCGTAGCTCCGATGTATCGAAGAGGCTCCTCAGCTTCCCGCCGTCCAGCCTGTGGCGAAGCTGCTCAGCCGACTGTGCCTGTATGTAGACGATGGTCTGCGGCACGGCACTCACGTCTTTCCTCATCTTCACGGCATAGCCTTTGTTATGGGCATTGATGTCCACCACGATGCGGTTTCTCACCAGCTGGTAGCTTCCGCGCACCTTTCCCTTCCTCACCTGTATAAGGCTGAACATCGGTTCGGGCTGTGGCAGATGCGGCATATCGGCCGTCATCATCCGGGTCACGATGCTGTCGCTGTCGCCTTCCAGCACCACCTCGTAGGGCAGCCCGGTGCTTGCGGGTTTTCTTCCACCCATGCCATCGCAGCCGACGAGTGTCAGCGCCAGACAGCACAGCGCGGCACTAAGCCTGTTCGTTCTCATGCTGTCTTATCTCTCCTATCTTCTTCGATGTGCTCAGCAGTCCACAGGCAGCATAGATGTCCTGTCCACGGCTGGCGCGGATGGTGGTGAACACACCGTGCTGGGTCAGATAGTCGCGGAACTGCTCCATCTTCTCGTCGCTCACTCCCTGCAGCGGGATGTCGGGAATCTGATGGAAGCGTATCAGGTTGAAGCGGCAGTCGAGCCCCTTCACCAGCCTGATGATGGCCTTGGCGTGCTGCATGCTGTCGTTCAGTCCCTTGAAGACGATGTATTCGAACGAGAGTCGGCGCTGATGCGAGAAGTCGTAGTTGCGCAACAGTTCCACCACCTGTTCTATTCCCATTCCTCTCTCTGCCGGCATCAGCTCGGCACGCTCTGCCGGTATCGGGTCGTGCATGGAGATGGCCACGTGGCACTCGCTCTCCTCGAGGAATCGTTTCAACTTATTCTTCACGCCCACCGAACTGACGGTGATGCGCTTGGGGCTCCATGCCCAACCATAGTCGGCAGTCAGGATGTCCGTGGCACGGAGCACATTGTCGAGGTTGTCCATTGGCTCGCCCTGCCCCATGAACACGATGTTGGTCAACTTGTCCACCTCGGGCAGCGAGTATATCTGGTTGAGGATGTCGCCTGCAGGCAGACTGCCCTCAAACCCCTGCTTTCCTGTCTGACAGAACAGGCAGTTCATCTTGCACCCCACCTGTGACGATACACAAAGCGTGGCGCGGTCTTTGTCGGGGATGTAGACCGTCTCGACAAACTTTCCGCTCCGTGTGGGGAACAGATACTTGATGGTTCCGTCTACCGAGTGCTGTGCGTCGGAATATCCGAAGCATCCTATTTCGTATTCTTCAGCCAGCTTGGCACGGTTGGCTTTCGATATGTTCGTCATCTCGTCGATGCTCTTCACATGCTGCTGATAGAGCCATTTTGCCATCTGTCCACCGGTGAAGGCAGGCATGCCCAAATCCTTGGCCACCTGCTTCAGTTCGGCGAGTGTCAGACCGAGAAGATATTTTTTTTCGTTATTCATAGTGCAAAGATACGCTTTTTTGCCGAAAAATTGTTATCTTTGCCACATATTTTAAGATAATAAGCAAAAATGAGAGAAAAAATAGACCTTTTCTTGCCTTTTGAAGCCTTGGAGAAGGGTGAAGAAACGCTGCTCGAGCTTCATGAGAACAAGACGGTTCAACATATCAATCTGCTGGTAAGCAGCGACTTTGCCTCGCAGCACCAAGTGCCCGAAGGCTGTACCTTTGTAGTAATCGACAGAATGGAGTCATCCAACACGGTGATGAGCATAGCCGAGAACACGGATGCCGACTATCTGCTGTTGTGCACCAGGATGGCGTCGGTGCGCTGGGGGCTCTATGCCCTGGAACGCTTTCTGCGCACTGCCGACGACACGGGAGCGGTGATGGTCTACAGCGACCACTACTCCTTGGAGGAAGGCGCCCTGACGAAGCATCCCGCCATCGACTATCAGGCAGGAAGCCTCCGCGACGACTTCGACTTCGGCAGCCTGTGGCTCATCAAGTCGCAGGCGCTGCTCGACTATGTGGCGCAGACCGACCGTGTGGATTATCAGTATGCCGGACTCTACGACCTGCGCCTGTATCTGAGCAGAAAGGGCGAGATATTCCATCTCAACGAATATCTCTACACCGAGGCCGAGCTCGACACCCGCAAGAGCGGCGAGAAACAGTTCGACTATGTCAATCCGCGCAACCGCGAGGTACAGATTGAGATGGAGCGTGCCTGCACAGCCCATCTCGAGAAGGTGGGAGCCATCGTCGACACCAACTTCTACCGCCAGCCCGACTTCGACGAGCAGGACTTCGCCTGCGAGGCTTCTGTCGTCATTCCCGTGTTCAATCGCGAGAAGACCATTGCCGACGCCGTGAAGAGCGCCCTGTCCCAGAAGACCAACTTCCCCTATAATGTCATCGTGGTCAACAACCATTCCACCGACAGCACCGGTGAAATCCTCGACTCGATAGACGACGGGCGCCTGATACAGATAGTGCCCGGTCGCACCGACCTGGGCATCGGCGGCTGCTGGAATGTGGCTGTCAACAGCAACCATTGCGGAAAGTTCGCCGTACAGCTCGACAGCGACGACCTGTATTCCTCACCCAAGACACTGCAGAAGATCGTCGACGCCTTCCACGAGCAGAAGGCAGCCATGATCATCGGCTCGTACCGCATGTGCGACTTCGACCTCAACACCCTGCCCCCGGGACTCATCGACCACAAGGAATGGACCGAAGACAACGGCTGCAACAACGCCCTGCGCATCAATGGTTTGGGAGCACCACGCGCCTTCTTCACGCCCTTGGTGCGACAGATACAGTTCCCCAACACCTCCTATGGCGAAGACTATGCCCTGGGACTGGCTTTCTCACGCCGTTACCGCATAGGCCGCATCTACGACGAGCTCTATCTCTGCCGCCGCTGGGGTGGCAACAGCGACGCAGCTCTCAGCGTGGAGCGGGTGAATGCCAACAACCTATATAAAGACCGCCTGCGCACCATGGAGCTCAAGGCCCGACAGCAGATGCTGCAGGGCAAGGCCGACATCATGGAGGACAGCAGCATCTCGCGCTTCTTCAACCGACAGTTGGAGATGTGGGAAGACGCACGCCACCGCTTCCGCGACCTCAAGCACGTAGAGGTGCGCCAGCTCTCCGACCAGCTGAAGGTGCAGTTCAATCCTGCACGCATCGTCAGCACAGGCGCCAAGATAGACAAGCACACACTCGGCGAGCGCCCCTGCTTCCTGTGCGAGCGAAACCGCCCCAAGGAACAGATGACCAAGCAGATAGACGACCACTTCCAGCTCCTGGTCAACCCCTTCCCCATCCTGCCGGTCCACTTCACCATTCCCGCCACCAAGCACCAGCCACAGTCCATCTACCGTCATTATGGCGAGATGCACAGACTGCTGTCGCTCCACAGCGAGCTGATGGTGTTCTACAACGGTCCTAAGTGTGGTGCCTCAGCCCCCGACCACCTGCACTTCCAGGCTGGCACAAGCGGCGTGCTGCCCCTGCAGACCAACTGGCAACGCCTCTCGCGCAGCCTCACCGACGTCATCTCGCTCAACGACGAGGAGAAGATTTCCGTGCTGCGCGACTTCCTCGTGCCTGCCTTCGTCATCATCTCGAAGAGCGAGGACAGCGACGAGGAACTCTTCCATCGCCTCTATCGCTCCATGCCGATGCGTGGCGACGAGAGCGAGCCCATGATGAACATCATCGCCTGGCGAAAAGGTGACGAATTTATCAGCGTCGTCATCCCGAGAGAGAAGCACCGCCCTGACGCCTATTTCGCCGAAGGCGAGGCCCAGATGATGGTTTCGCCAGGAGCGCTCGACATGGCTGGACTGATCATCACTCCGCGCGAGGAAGACTTCAGCAAGATCAACCTCGACAAGGCCACAGCCCTGCTGTGCGAGTGCGGCATTTCGGCAGAGAAAATGGAAGCCGTCGTCAGCCATCTCAAGGCCTCTGCCGCGACCGCTCACGAGCATCCGCTCCAGCTGCTTGCCGGCAAGGGCAAACAGCCCAACGTGAACGTGGGCATCGTGAGCGGACAGAAGATTCACTTCTCGCTCAACAAGCCTTACCTGGCCAAGGGCGAGATGGTGACGGGCGAACAGGAAGTGGCGTTCTCCGAGGGCGGCATCCTGTGGAACGGCAACCAGTACAGCTCGCTCACCTTCCATCCGCAGAGCGCCGACGCCTCCTTCTCGCTCAGCGACGTGACCATAGGCGTCAACTTCCATTGGGAACGCAAGGAGACACAGACCTTCCTCGGCACCCTGCACTTTGTGGTGGAGTCGGACAAGATATGCGCCATCAACGAGCTGCCCGTAGAGCAATACCTCGAGAGCGTCATCTCGAGCGAGATGAGCGCCACGTCGAGCCTCGAGCTGCTCAAGGCCCATGCCGTCATCTCCCGCTCGTGGCTCCTGGCACAGATGAAGAAGCGCCGCGAGGTGGCTGAGTCGGGCAACAACTTCTTCTCCTTTGTCAAGAAAGACGACCGACTCATACGCTGGTACGACCGCGAGGACCACACCATCTTCGACGTCTGCGCCGACGACCACTGCCAGCGCTATCAGGGCATCACCAAGGAGACTTCGCCCCATGTGGCAGAAGCCATCCGGCAGACCAAGGGACAGATTCTGATGGACGGCGACGACATCTGCGACGCACGCTTCTCGAAGTGCTGCGGCGGCATCACCGAGGAGTTCCAGTACTGCTGGGAGGACACACCGAAAAACTATCTCAGCAGCGTGCGCGACATCATACAGGGCGTGAAGTCTGTCGGCTCCGCAGCCCCAGCCCCACAGCCCTCGCTGCAAGACGAGGCTGCTGCCGATGCCTGGATCCGCTCCAACCCTCCTGCCTTCTGCAACACCACAGACAAGAAGATACTCTCGCAGGTGCTCAACGACTACGACCAGGAAACAGCCGACTTCTACCGCTGGAAGGTGACGCTGACTCAGGAGAAGCTGAAGCAGCTGCTCGACGAGAAACTGAAAATGAATTTCGGCGACATCCTCGACCTTCAGGCCGAAGAGCGAGGCAAGAGCGGACGCATCAGCAAGCTGCGCATCGTGGGCACCGAGAAGACATTCGTCATCGGCAAGGAACTCGAGATACGCCGTGCCCTGAGCGACACCCATCTCTACAGCTCTGCATTCGTGGTCGACAGATGCGACATCGACGAGAAAGGCGTTCCGCAGCGCTTCGACATCATCGGAGCCGGATGGGGACACGGTGTGGGACTCTGCCAGATAGGTGCCGCCGTCATGGGCGAGGAAGGCTTCGACTACGACGCCATCCTGTTGCACTACTATCAGGGAGCCGAAATCAAGAAAGTATATAAATAAGAGGAGTTAAGAAGTTAAGGAGTTAAGAAGTTAAGAAGTTAAGAAGTTAAGGAGTTAAGAAGTTAAGAAGTTAAGAAGTTAAGAAGTTAAGGAGTTAAGAAATTAAGGAGTTAAGAAGTTAAGGAGTTAAGAAGTTAAGAAGTTAAGGAGTTAAGACAATAGCTTTTGTGGACTTGAAATTAAACATCAAACATTAAACATAAATATTCCCTCAAGGCATTTGTCTTAACTCCTCAGCGACCGAAGGGAGCGATAACTCCTTAACTCCTTTAACTCCTGAAAAAACTCCTGAAAAAACTCCTAAAAAAAACATTTACAAAAAAGTGGCAACAAATAAAAACAGCAGGAGTCCCTGGGCTTGGATTCCAACCTTATATTTTGCAGAAGGACTGCCCAACATCATTGTCACGGGTCTTTCTGTCGTAATGTACATGCAGATGGGACTCACCGATTCTGAGGTGGGCCTCTACACAGGCTGGCTGGCCCTGCCATGGGTCATCAAACCCCTGTGGAGTCCGTTCATCGACTTGCTGAAGACCAAGCGCTGGTGGGTGCTCACCATGCAGGCGCTCATCGGAGCAGCCCTGGCAGGCATCGCCTTCTCCATCCCCACGGCATTCTGGTTTCAGGCCACGATGTGCTTCTTCTTCCTCATCGCCTTCTGCAGCGCCACGCACGACATCTCTGCCGACGGATTCTACATGATAGAGCTCGATGGGCACAACCAGACCAAGTATGTGGGTCTGCGCAACACCTTCTACCGGCTTGCCATCATCTTCGTCAACGGTGTCTTAGTGTCGCTGGCAGGCGTCCTGCAGGTAGTGTTCCGCAACCAGATACGCTTCTCGTGGGCGCTGATATTCTATGGCCTGGCAGGCATCTTCATCGCGCTGTGGCTCTATCACAGCCGTTTCATGCCGCGTCCTGCCGACGATGTGCAGACCGAACGGAGCGTGGGCGAAGTGGCTCACGAGCTGAAGAACATGTTCGGCACGTTCTTCCAGAAGTTCCCCGTCAAGGAAACCATCTGCGTCATGCTCTTCCTCCTGCTCTATCGATTCCCCGAAGCCCTGCTCAACACCATGACCAAGACCTTCATCCTCCGCCCCAACTCACAGGGCGGACTGGGACTCTCGCCCCAGGAATATGGCTTCGCCAATGGCACCGTCGGACTCATCGGACTCCTCCTGGGCGGCATCATCGGCGGCATCCTGGTGAGCCGCGACGGCATGAAGAAGTGGCTGTGGCCCATGGTCATGGCGATCACGCTACCCGATGCTGTCTACATCTTCCTGAGCTACTCGCTCAACTCCAACCTCATCGTGGTTTCCTCCTGTCTGTTTGTCGAGCAGTTCGGCTATGGCTTGGGCTTCACCGTCCTCACCCTCTACATGCTCTTCTACAGCCAGGGCAAATTCAAGACCTCCCATTATTCCATCTGTACGGGCATTTCCTATCTCGGCCTCATGCTTCCCGGCATGCTCTCGGGCTATCTCAAGGACATGGTGGGTTATCGCCTGTTCTTCATCATCGTCATGGCGTGCTGCACCATCACCTTCGTAGTCACCGCCTTCCTCAAGATCGACCCCGACTTCGGAAAAAAAGAACCCATTCCCCTCGATGACGAGGAAGAAGAGGAAGAATAAGGGGGAGTAATTCCCATAAAAAAGGCCGCCGAGAATCGTCTCAGCGGCCTTTTCTTGTTAAAGTACTGAAGTTTCGCAAGTTTTTCCCCACACGCCCTGAAGGGGCAGAAGCTCTTAGCCC
>OGDF01002050.1_pt1 | contig 28300 bp, 24 predicted proteins | sample 1570141 | NCBI WGS metagenome assembly OGDF01 (sample SAMEA4370581, study PRJEB24528) | human gut metagenome | reverse complement strand
TGTACCTTCTAAGTCTATTGTCATTTAATAATCCTTCCATTCTCGATATTTTTAATTACTTTTATTATTTCATCATCATTTAATGGTACTATATTATTTTGAAAATTTTGTTTTTCCCATAATCTGAGATTGTTTTTTTTATCATAATCTATTAACTTATATAACCCTAAAAATTTGTACTGTTCTTGTTTAACTGCATTTAATTCTTTGACAATTAGGAATACATAAATTACATTCGTATACAAATCTCCTCTATCAATAATTTCTTCAAACCATAACCTTCTACTTTCTGAAAAATACTTTTTATTTTTTATTTTACACTCTAAAATATCAAGAGCAACAATGTCTTGTTTATTATTTCCATTTTTAAATCTTTTACTTTTATTTAAAATATCTTCTTTTATAATTCGCTTATTTATTTTATCTATTATTATCTCTTCTTTCTCCAAATCATTTTTGCTATTGTAATTTTTTAGTATCAATTTATTAAAACAATTATAAATATTAGCTTTATTTATAAAAATAGTACCTTCTATTAATTTTTCTTCTTTGATTATATTTTCTATACAATCATTCTCTTTTGATAATTGATTATCCATATTTAACATCATTTTTTCACACTCCATTTTAGTAATATATTTTTATTTCTTTTAAATAATCATTTAGTATATTTAAAATTTCTTTTATTTCTGAAAGTGTATATTTATTAGCATCTATATTCTGTCATACTTTTAATATCATTTTGTTCAACAACATAGAAAAGCATCTTGAATTAATTCTCTTGCTAATATATTCAATTTTTTAAAAATTGTATTACGGTAATAAAATTTTATCAATATGCTTGGTCATATAATGTACATTATCATAAAAAATAAAAGTCTTGGAATCTATACTGAACCCAAAGCTTTTATTTTTTTGACATTTCGTTATATAAATTTCTTTATGTATTATATTTTTCAAATGCATTTTTCACAATTTTCTTCATTTCTTCTCTTAAGTGTAATGGTTTTTTTACTTCCACTAAATCTACATTTCTCATTGCCCACATTCTAAATCCCATAGAATTTGTATCAACAATTAGTTTAAAATGATCATCATCTTTTGGTATTTTTTTTATTGTAACATTTCTTCCAAAAGTCTCAAATATAGTATCTAAAAGCCATATATGACATATTGCTTCAATTTCCTCTTTTTCTCCTCCAAACATTTCTGTGGATGATTCTGCAAATTCTTTAATATCACTTTTACTTTTCTTAATTTTAATTTTTTCATCTAAAATTTGTATATTTCTTATTCTATCTAGCCTATAATTATAGAATTTCTGTTGACCTTCTTTTATTGCAATCAAATAAAATTCTTGTTTATTATAGACAATCGCATATGGAGAAACTATAGGTGTACTTACTATTGTTTTCTCTAATTTGTTTGTTATTACATACTTCCAATATTCAAATTTAATTTTATTATTATAATAAATACTATCTGAAATATATTCTCTTGTACTTCTGCGTTTTCTGTTTTATTATTAACAGAATAAATCTGATAATCTTTTAGTTTTGCATTTTCATATACCGTTTGCATATTTTTACATTTTTTTATTATTTCTTTTGCTACACTTGGAACTATATAATTTGCATAACTAAAATTATCAATTATTGCTCTTATTTCTCCTGGCTCAAACTCAGTAGCTGGATCACGATTTATATAATACCCTTTTCCGTTTTCGTCTCTTGTACTAATATCATAATTCAATTTATATTTTAAAAGATTTATGTTTCTCCTAATTGTTCTCGGGTCTATTTCTACATTATATATTTCTGCTACTTTTCTTTGAATTTCTACTGCTGATAACTTATGGTCAAAATCACTATATTTTTTTAATACATTTAATATGTATAATATATTTCCATTTTTCTCATATAAATCCATAATCTTTTATCTCCTATTTTAATTATTTTTTATAACTATCTTAACAAGTAAATTTCCTTTATTTAATTTTTTATCCTCATTTCCTTCCCCATATATTAATATTGATTGACCTTGTTTTATTTCTTTTGGTATTTTAACTCTTATTTTTACTTTTTTATTTTTCAACTTATTTTCTTTTTTATCAAAAAAATTTCTTTTAATCTTAATTTCTCTTTCACAACCTTTTTTTGCTTCTTCTTTACTAATTTTACAAGTTCCTTCTATATCTAAAACATTAGATTGATATCCCTGATTTTTTTCAAAAATCTCTTTAAAAAAATCTCCTAAATCTTCAAAATTCGAATCGTTAATTTTTTTCTTGAAATCATCATTAGTATTTACTTGTTCTTCATATTTTTTTATGCCCAAATCTTTTTCTATATCTTTTATAAATTTTTCTTTATCTATCTTCATTAAATTTACTCCTTTTTTAACAAGTATTTCTAGCCTTTTTTTACTTTCTTTATATTGACATTTCCAAGCATTATTTACTTAATATCTCTTTAAATTTCATCCATATTTTTACCATTGCATATGTGTCCAATTGGCAATATACTAACAATCCATTTCTTATTTCTTTTTGCTTTTCTTTTGATTTTCCTTTTAGACTTAAGAACGCTTCGGATGCTTCTTCACCATTATGTACTACTGGTAGATTATGATAATCAAGTTCTGAATCCTTTTGGTACAGTGCTGGCAATACATACTTAATTGAAGCCGAACCTTGCATTTCTTTAGTATAATATTTTCTTTGTTTAAACGGTTCTAGGAAATCTATCATATTACAATTTATTCTTTCCAGTTCATCTTTTAAATCTGGGTACATTTCTGCAATTTCTCTGTTTCTTGCTGGTTCAAAAGCTCTGTTATAAATAATAACACTCCCATTATCAGGTATATCTTTTATTAGATTTTCTGCAAAATGCCTAATAAAGTCTTTATCCTCTATTTCTGCTAAAAATTCTTTATGTTCTATTGCTGCTCCTTCTTCTTTTATAATATGTAATGAATACTGAAAAGGTAATTGTTGATATGGCCTAGTTCCATCTATTTCTGGAATAGCTACTTGGTATGTTTCGTAGTCTAAAAAATATAGTGGATAATTCAAAGCTTTTATTATCTCTTTGATGTAATCTTTATCTATTTTAGGTTGTAAATTATTTAATTCAAAATCTATTTGTTCTAAATATTTAGGATTAATATTTTCATTTTGTAGGTCATTAAAAGAAATTTTTCCATCATAATATTTTTCAAACTTCTTATCTAAATGCATGCCACCTTTTATATCAAATACATTTGGTTTAGGTAAATTTCTTGTGCAATATTCCCAAAATTCACATTCATATGGTTTAAAGCATTTTATTCCTATATCATCTTTTGGTTCATTGTCCATGTGTTCTTCCATATATTTATTCAATTCATATATATTATTCTCTATTTCTTGCTGCTTTGATTTCGCAATTTCAGTTACATCCTCGATGTTAAATAATTTATTTAATTCTAAATTTCCTTGTTTTACATATTTATTATTAATATATACAATACATGCTTTCTTTATATTAAATTCTAAATTATTTAATATATAATATTGATAAGAAACATCATCTAAATAAATGTCACTAATTTCCGTAGAACTTTTAACTTCATAAATTTCAACACCATCTATATCATTTTTTAATATATCAACACTACAAAAATTGTTGTTATAATTAAAAGAAGCTTCTGTTATAATATTAGGTTTATTTTTTAATAACTTTTTGGTTTGGTCAATCATAATATTAAGATTTTCATTAAAATCTATATTTTCATATTTTCCAAATAAACCTTTTGCAAGTTGTCCAACTTTTGTTCCATTTTCTAATACTATATCTCTCGCTTTTTGAATTGCATATTCTGGTTTATATTTTTTTAACCATATTATTTTTTTACATTGCCTTGCCTTGCAATATCTTGACTTTGATAAATATATATTATTCATAATATTTTATTTTTTCCTCCAGATTTTTTGATGTTTTTTTATATTTTATATCATTAAATCTATGATAATATAAGTTGGATGGTCACGGGATGGTTGTATTTTTGATGTTTATCATTTCTATTTTATTTTTAAATAGTATATCATATTTTATTGCAATTAACTAGTTATTATGCTTTTAGAAATTAATTTATTAAAACTCGTTTTTATTTCTATTTCATAATAAATATCATTTTATTAAATTACACTATTTTAATATGCTTTCTCCAAACTTTATGAAATTTTATTTTTATGTTTTTTAACAGTACACAATTACTTTTTAGTAATAAAGGTCTCTATAAGTTGCTTTAACAGAGATTTTTCAGCGGGTTTGTAGGTAAAGTAAAAACTTACGACCTTCGGGTTATGAGGAGTGAAAGTTTTTTTAAAAAATCTTAGTATTTTCAATACTTTCCAGCTTTAATTTCTATTTGTACCCTTTATTTACCCTTTATCCATTTTTTAAGCCATTTTTAGATCGCTCAAATAAGCCTCTAACCTATTCATTTGGGTTAATTTAACTTGTCCTAAAATATGAACATATATATCTGCCGTTGTGCTATAACTAGCATGTCCTAATATTTCTTGTAGAACTCTTAAATCTATTCCTGCCTCTATCGCCCTTGTTGCAAATGTGTGTCTTAACTCGTGAATACCTACTTTCCTAAAATTATGACTTTCACAAATTTGCTGACAATGTTTTCGCAAATATTCTGAGTTTATAGGATTATTACATTTTGTTTTAAATATAAAATCATCTTCTTTAAATCCTTCTCCTAGCTCTGCAACTTCTTCGCACTCTTTTATCTTTTGTTCTTTATATTCTTTTAGTATTTTTACAACTTTATCCAACATTGGTACTACTCTATAACTATTTTCTGTTTTTACATCTGTTATTTTTCTTTCTCTTTTTATTTTATTAAAATTATCATCATAAGTTGTAACTTTTTGCACACCTCGTCTTACATAAAGAGCTTTATTTTCAAAATTAATATCTTTCCAAGTGAGTCCACTTAGCTCTCCTGCTCTTAACCCTGTATTTACTAAAACAATGTATGCAATTCCCATTGTGTGTTCTTTCATAAAGCCTTCAAAAACTTGTTGTTCTTCTTTTGTCATAATCTTTAATTCTTTTCTTCTCATACTTGGTAATTTTAATTTTTTTGTTGGATTCATTACCATAAGTCTACACATAATAGCATCATCAAAACACATTTTTAATATGCTGTTATAGTGTCTTAATGATTTAGGAGATTTACCTTCTTTTTGTAATTCACTAATAAATTTTTGTAAATGATATAACTCAATTTTTTGTAACTGCATATTACCTAAATGCTCTATTATTGTTTTTGATTTTTCAACATATCCCTGAAAAGTCCTTGGAGAAACATATGGCTTTTTATAAACTTTCATCCATTCTTTAATCCATTCTTCAAGAGTAATATTATTGTTATCAATAAAATAATTATCATCTTTTTGCCTTCTTAATTCTTGCATTTTTTCTACAACAATCCTTTGAGTTTTACCATATACAGAAATTTGCTTACTTTTTCCATTTACATTTACAGTAACCCTCCCTTCATAGTTATTTCCTCTTTTTCTTATTGTGCCTTCTCCTTTAATTCTTCTTGAAACTTTACTATTACTACTTTTACTCATTATCTTCCTCCCATAAAAAAACAGGATTTAAAATAATGACAATTTAATATTACTAATCATCATTCATTATAAATCCTTTTTCCTTTTTAAACCAAACCTTACACAATAATTCTTCCTGAATTTTTATTAAACCATTCAATCATCATAGGTTTGTTTATTACAATTCTTCTTTCAAATTTTATACAAGGAAAATCTTTTAATTTTGTTAATTCTGTCATAAGTTGTTTACTAATACCCATTATCTCTGAAGCTTCTTTTATATTTATTCCTATTTTTTCTTCCATATAGTTGTTCCTCCTTTTGCTAGTATTAGTTCTGCTTTTTCTACTGCCTCTCTTGGAGAATACAACTTCATTACACATTCTATTTCTTCATATAATGACTTTACATCTAATTCATTTGGTGCTATTCCTAAAGTATTAAATGCTATAATTGCATAGGCTTTCGCTTGTTTTTTAGTTACTGTTTTGACATTATTTAATTTCATTATTATCAGATCCTTTCACTTATAAACTTTTAATTAGTTACAAGTGAATTGGTATCTTCACATAGGTATTCCAACCTCTCCGTTTCCACCGAGCGACTTCTCAACCAATGTTAAGCCAAGTCGAAGTATCATTATCACACTAATATAGTTCTTCGCCTCGTAAACTTACCATTGTTTACTTTTTCCCTCATTATAGTCGCTATTTAACTTTAATTAACTTTCGCCTTCTTGGAGCTACCTATATTAGCTAAAGTCTTGTAACTAATATTATTTGATTGTCAATGTGCTATCTGCTAAAAAAAGACAAGTAAGAAGATTTATCTCTTCTCACTTGTTTTTTCAGTTAACACATCATTTTTTAGGGCTACACATTAAATTTTCTCAATTTTTTTCTTAAATTTTCTAATCCTCGATCTATACTTTCCTTTATTGTAGGAATAGCTCTGTTTTCTATTTTAGCTATTTTTGTATATGAAAATTCATCCACTATATACATATAAACTCTTCTATTTTGTGGTGTAGGTAATTTCCAAATTTCTTTTATTATTCTTTCTGATTCCAAATTTGAAATAACTTGTTCCTCTAAACTAATTTCTTTATTTATAGATCTCTTATTTAATGAAATATCTGTTAGTTCTGAATGTTCTATATACCTACTATATTTAATATTTTGTGAGTTTTCTTCACTTTTTCTTCTCTTATATTCATTTCTTAATGTTTTATTTGCTCTAATAATTCGTGATTTTCCGTTTCCATCTTTAAATACAATAATATTTTTACTATTATCACTATTACTAAAAACAATATATGTATCTATTATCTCTCTCTTAATTTTTGAATACTTTTTCATTTTTTCCTCCATTCAATTCGTTTTTGAATTGAATGTAAGGTGGAGATCTGCAATTAACTAATACTACAGAAAGAAAAAAGAGGTCTAATTTATTATTAAAAATAAATTTAACCTCTATAATTAGTGCTCTATATATAATTAATTTAACGGATCTCACAAACTACACTCCTTTTGTGTAGTTTGAGTTTTATATATTAATGCCCAATGCTACACTAACATACATAAACTTTTCATTATTTTTCATTAGAATTTTTATAACTTAGTGTAGTATTTTATTGGATATTATAATAACTTAAAAAAGCACACAAATAGCTTGTTATAAGTTACTTATGTGCTTTTTAATTTTATTTTTATAATTAAATACTATTTTAGATATATCCATTTCATCCCCAAACTTTCTATTTTTTGTTATATCTTTGGTAGTTTAAGTTTTTTTCATCCGCTTTATGAATTTTATCATATTTTTCTTGCGTAATTTGTCGAATTGTGTAAAAAATGCAAAAAAATATATGAAAAGTGCTTTTTTCCTTTTCATATATTTTTTATTTACTTTTATTAAATTTTATAAAATTTAATATTCTTTAAGTTTTGCTTATTTTTGACTATTTTCTGCTTTCATACATAAATAAAATAATTCATCTTCTGTCATTTCTTCAGTTCCAATAATGCTTTGTACATCATTTATAAATTCGTACATATTGTCAATATAATCATCAATTGTTCTTGCATCTTGCATAATTTTCTCATAAAGTACTTCTACACCGCCTAATATGTATTCTAAGTATTCTTCTTCACATTCTTTTCTCTTTTCTTTGTTCTCTTCTTTATTATCATAAATATATCTAAATGCCTTATCTATTCTCTCTTGTATATCTGTCGAATCTTTCTTGCTTAATAATAAGATTAATTCTTTATTATAATCTAAAAAAGATGATCTGCTTGTTAGCTGTTGAAAGTTTATTTTTATTGGTTTGATACTATTATCATTATCCACCTTTGCTTTTCTTCCATATAGTTTTCCTACAATAGGAGCAATAATTAATACATCAACATTATAGTTAAAAATGCTAAAATTACTTCTTGTATCTATTATTGATGTTAATTTATTCACATATTCAGCATGTTTACCTTTAAATTGAAATTCACTCGTATCTATTACTTCATCATTCATTGTATTACTCCTTTCTCTTTTATATATGATTCTACTACACTATGGTTTTCATCAGAAAATTCTTGTGCTTTCATTTCATATTCTTTTCCTATGAAATCAGTTAAATTTTCCTTTGCTATATTGCCATCAGTATCCTTTATAATAATTATTACTTGTCGTGCTATACCTGGAATAGTATCACATATGTTTTTTATTCTATGTTGGTCAAATGCTGATAATGGAGCATCCATTACTAGTGGATATTCTTCTGTTTCAATTAAATGTTCTTCATTATTAGCTGTTCTTTTTTTAGCTAACTCTAAAATACCAACAATAAATGCAAATATTACTGAATAGCTTTGTGCTGTTGAATAGTCTATGTCAATATCATTAAAATTTTCATCATCACTCAATTCGTTTACTAATACCTTAATATGATATTGTTCATCAACATCAATATACATTCCTTTTCCATATATTTTTTCAAATAAAGTATTGATTGCTTTTTTTAACTCTTCTCTTGTTTTAGCTTCTTCATTTCTATATGTTTTCTCCACATCTTCATATATTCTTAGAGCATATTTTCTATATAATTGAACTTTTCTATTTTTTTCATTAACATTAGTTAATCTTTCTCTTTCTCTCATATCATTCTCTAATATTTGCTTGTTCACAGCAAGTGATTCTATTCTTTTTATCTTTTCATTTTCTAATCTTTCAATTTGCTCCTCACAATCTTTTTGTTCTCTTTTAAATTCGTTTGCTTTATTATTTTTAAGAATATTATCATCAATATTAGATCTTTGATTTTCTTCTTCTTCAATATTATTTTTATATCTCCTGATATCTTTATAGTACTCTGTCATTATTGAATAATAATTTTCACTAAATTTTATTTTATCTTTAGATTTTTCAACAAAATTTTTTATAGATCCTCCTAAAGAAATCGGAGGTACATAATCTAATTCTTTAATTAAGTTTTTAAAACATTCACTAGATGTATCTGATAAATCTGCTCCACATAAGCATCTTTTTCGTTCTAATAGAAATTTTATTGTTTCATCTCTAACATAAGGTATTCCTTCATCTATTTTTCCAGCATTAGCAAGGTCTTGCATAGCCTCCTCAATTAATTTTCTCTGAAGAAATATTGACATTGTAGAGTTAAATTGTTTTATAAATGATTGTATTTTTTGATTTTTTAATTGTTTATGAGTTTCAATTTCTTTTTCTAAATAATTCGCTTTTTCTTGTAATTTTTCTACATCTGCACATTTTAATAAATCATTCTTAATTCTTTCTCTTTTATTAGAATATTCGATAATTTGATCCTTTATTTCATTCACTCTATTAGTATCAAATTCAATTTGTTTATTTGTCTCATGGATTTTTTCTGATAATTTTCTAGAATTTTGATCTCCATTATTATCAATTTCTTCATCAAATTTTCCTATAACACTGCTATCTATAGATGGTTTTAAATGTCTTATTAATTGTTTTAATGGCTTTAGTCCAAGCAAGCTTTCAACAGCTTCAGCAAAATCTGAGCTTTTCCCTTTATCATTAATTTCTGTACTCATTCTATTTATTCTTTCTCCATCAAAGAAAAAATATTTTGAAAGTTCTTCTGGAAGTATTTCCTTTATAACACTATATTTTTTAGTTTCTTCAACAAATTCAGTCTGTCCATCATCATTTTTATATGTTATCTTTAATTCACTAGGATTGCTTCTTGTTCTTCCACTGCCTTCTTTATAAAATTTTTGTGTTCTTACAATGCAATATTCTATATTAGAATGTTCTAAATCTAACTTTACTTCAACCTCTCTTGTCTCTCCTGGATTCATTTCTTTTTCTTCTTTTAAATTTAATACAGATTTATTTCTAAATCCATCCACATTTGCATATAATACCCATTGAAAAGCTTGTGCTAAAGTAGTTTTACCAACACCATTTTCTGCCATAATTATAGTAACATTTTTTTTATTATCAGTAGCAAAAGTAATTGGCTGTGCATTTCTAAATTGTCTAAAATTTTTTAATTCAATACTTTTTAATAACATTCTTCTGCTACCTCCTCTATAATCTTTTTAATTTTATTTTTTATTTCATTCTCAGTGCCTTCTTTAGTTTGTGCATATTCTTTTTCTATAGAAATAATTTTCCTCATCATTCTTTTTAATTTTTCATCATTTATTTCTTCCATTAATACACATCTCCTTTTACCTCTTCATCTTTCCACAATTGATATGCTTCTCTAATTTCTTCTATTACATTATCTGAGTCTAGTGGATTCAATGCTAATCTTTTAAATTCTTCTACTCTTTTTAATTCATTTTTAGCTAATGTTTTTTCCCCTTTTATCTCATCTTCAGTTAAATTCCATATTGTTTCTATTTTTCTTGGTAATGTAACAAAATCATAAATAATAGCAAATTGTTTTCCTTTGTCTTTTCTTAGAACTCTTCCTCTTCGTTGTATATATTCTTTAGGATTTGTTGTACTTGCCAAAATAAATGCTGTTTTTATTTGTGGAATATTAACACCTTCATCTAAACATCTAATTGCTATTAATGCCTGTAGTAATTTTCCTTCTCCAAATTCTTTTCTTAAAATTTCTCTTTCTTCATTACTCTCTCTAGATGTAAATTGTGATACTTTCATATTTAATTCTTCACTCATCATTTTAGTTATAATATCTATTTGCCTTTTATCTTCTATTACTCCTGATTCATCATCACTTAAAGTTGTCGCTCCACAATAAACCAATAAATGTTTGTCATTAACATATTCTTTAAGGTATTTTTTTAATATCGGAATTTTTTCTCTAGCTCCCGCAACAATTCTTGCTCTCTCTAAAAGAAGTCTCTTTCCTCTTTCACTTAAAGATTTTTTTCCATTCCTATCGTTTATGATACATTTACTTATTCTGCTGGTTAACTGTTTATATTGGCTCAATTCATCATCATTTAATGAAACTATAATAGGATAATATTTGTATGGTGTAAGATATCCTTCAGCAATTGCTTCATCTAATGTAAATTCAATACACTTTTCACCAAAATATTCTCTTAATTTTTTTGTTCCTTCTTCGTCATTATGTCTTTCAAATGTTGCTGATAGAGCCAATCTGTATTTAAATTTGTCATCTAATGTTTTTATTAATGACTGTGCCCCAAAATTGTGTGCTTCATCTACTACTAACAGTAAATCTCCTTTGATTTTAGATAATTCATTTTGTATAGTTTTAGTACTATATGTTGCATTAGTACTTATAAAACAAAAGAAATTTCTAATTCCTAAATTATAATCTATTATAGCATCTTTTAGTCTTTTTTTAAAGTCTTTTTGTTCAGAAGCACTATGCCCTATTATAGGCATTATATTAAATTTTAATATATCTTCCACCCATTGATTTACTAAATGCTGGTATGGGCATACTATAACTACTGCTAATTTTCCTTTTTTTTCTTGATAAATTTTTGTTATTGCTCCTAAACCTGTAAAAGTTTTACCTGTACCAGTAGCCATATCAAACATTCCTTTATAGCCTTGTTTTTTCCAATTTTCAATTGCTTTTTTTTGATATGGATGTAACTCTATACCATTAGGTATATTAGGTTCATTTGTATTTTTTTCTAATATATCATTATAATAATTACTCTCTTTATTATCTTCTTCTATCTCTTTTTCTATTTCTTCTTCTAATATTTGAAAATTTATTTTTTCTTTTTTATATGTTAAGATTTTTTTCTTTACAGCTTCTGGAAAATCTAGTACTTTGGCTGAATCGTCTATATTAGACCATAGTCTTTCAAAAGCAATTTCTTTATTTTCTACTCTTTCTTTTTCATCTTGAGAATTCCAAGATTTATATACATCAATTGCTTCATAATTTATAGCAAATGCTGTTTGAGATTCATTCATTGAACCAGAAAATGCCACCTTATTATTTTCTTTATCGCAAAAAATTCCCATTTTTTCATGATATAATCCTAATTTATTATTTTTGTATGAAAATGCTATCTTTATGTCTAACTTGTTTTGTGCTATTAGGGTAGCTAATAAATTAAGTTTCTCTTCTTCAAAATAGTTTTGTGGCTCTGTTAAATATTTTAACATTGCCTGCTCAATTATATTTTTTCTCAAATCATATCCCTTATTTATTGCTTCAATATCATCATCATCAAGGTATGGTGATACTATAAGTAATATTTTCCCATTATTGTTAACTAAATGTGCTACACCTGTTGCTATTTCCATCAATGCTGAGGAAGTAAAAAATCCCACACTGCGTTTATATAATACTGCTTCTTTTAATAATGGTATATATAAATCTATTACTATATTATCTTTAGGAATTCTATATTCTTTTTTTATTTCTATATTTTTAAAAGACATATTTTCTCCTTTCTAAAATGTTTTTAGTGCATCTATTAAATTATCAATATCCTTTATAGTATTAAAGTAATTTACACTTATCCTTACTGTTCCGCCAATTTCTTTAGTATTTAAAATTCTATGTATTAAAGGTGAACAATGAAAACCTGCTCTAACGCATATATTGAATTCCTCATCTAATACCCTGCCTACTTCATCTGGTAGATATCCTTTTACATTAATTGAAATTACCCCTACACATCTATCTTCTTGCTCTGGTAAATATAATATTACTTTTTCAATTGTTTTTAACTTTGATATCATATAATTAGTTAATTCTTTTTCTTTTTTTTCAACATCGTTACTCTTTAGCCATTTAATACTTTCGTTTAGTCCTATTATAGATACTACATTTTTACTTCCTGCTTCATATTTCGTAGGTAATTCATCTGGCATTATTGGATTTAAAGAATCTGAACCTGTCCCTCCTACAAAGACACTTTTTAATTTTACATTCTTATTAATAATAAAACCAGCAACTCCAAAAGAAGCATATAACGACTTGTGTCCCGCAAAAACCAAGAAATCTGTATTATTCATACTTATGTCTTTATCTACTCCAAATGATTGTGAAGCATCTAAAATATTAATCGCATCATATTTTTTTCCTAGTTCAAACACATATTTATAATTAATCTTAAATCCACAAACATTACTTTTTGATGATATAAAAATATATCTAGGTTTTTCCAAAGCAAATATATTATTTAACTCTTCTGTAAATTCCCATGTCTTACTGTCTATGGGTAAAATTTTTAATTCTATATTATATTTTCTTTTTACTAATTCTAATGGTCTAATTAAAGAATTATGTTCAAATGGAGAAATATATATAATATCTCCTTCTTTATATTCTAATCCCAAAATAATTTTATTTAATGCTTCAGTTGATGATGATGAAAATATTACATTATTCTTATCCTCAAAACTAGCTAAATCAGCAATTTTTTTCCTTGTATCATCTATTATTCTTGATATTTCTTTTGATTTTTTATAACTTCCTCTTCCAGAATTAAATGCATAGTTTCTATTGGCTTCATCTAATTTTTTATACACACTTTCTGGCTTAGGAAAAGTTGTTGCAGCATTATCTAAATAAATCATTTTTTGTTCCTCTTTCACATATATTTTTTTATAAGTTCCATCAATATCTTTATTTTTTCACTTTCTGAAACTGAACTTCCATATTCATCAAGTGAATCTTCTATATTATTTTTTAGTGTCCTTCCTATTTGAGATATTTCAGAACAATTTATATATTTTTTTATTTTCTCTTTTCCATTAGATATTTCAACTACTTCTTGCTCTTCTTTATCTATATTTTTTAAATTTTCAACTTCTATAAGAATTTTCCTTAATGCTTCTAAATAGTTATCTTCTGTATCATCTTGCCAATCGTTTATGTAAAATCCAAATAATATCAGTGAAATATTTTGTACTATTTCTGCTTCATTATAATTATTTAAATCTCTGGCATATTCAAATAATTGCTTTGTCTGTAAACTCACAACACTATTTTTAGCATTCTTATCTAAATTTTTATACCAATCTCTTAAAATATTAAATAATGATTTTTTTGACTTATGTTCGAATATTTCTTTTGTCTTACTAATTAAAATATTTGAGTATTTATCTAGATAATTATCAAATTCTTGCTTCATTTCTGTTATTTTTTTTATTATTATTTTATAATCCTCTGTTCTGAAAATTTCTTTTAGTTTTTTAAATAAAAATTCATTATTGTTTATATCACTTTTTAAAATATAATTTTTAAAATCTATATAACTTTTATCATTTATTATTTCATTTGTTTCCACCATTTCTCTTATAACTCTTGGTAAAGCTAATACCCATTTTTTCATTTCAGAAATAATATTTTTTATATCATTTCTTTGATTAGAACTCTTTTCAATACTAAATATATTAAGTAAGTCTTTTACATACTCAATTTTCTCATTAGTTCCTTCCTCTATACTTATGTAATATTTTTCTGGAGCATCAACTATTTTAGTAATATTAATCGCATCTATTTCTATTTCTTTTGTTTCATAATATAAAATTACATTATCAATATATTCTTCTAAGGCTAATGAAATTAAAATTGGCATTATTCCTTTTCTTATTCCAAATGGTTTAGCATATAATTTACTTAGTATTATTTCAAAATTATTTTTATTATTTGAGTTTTTTATAAAATCTTTTAATATTTTTAAAACTTTATCTACATCTTTCTTGTCCTTTTTTTCAACTATTGCTTTAAATATCGTAGCTTCAGCGCTTGTAGTACTTTTAATTAATCCCTCATTTTTATTTAATACTGTTTCAATAACAATATTTCTTGCTTTTACAATTGGAGCAGAAATAGTATTTTTATTTATCATTTCATTATTAATAATTGGTGTTTCACTATATACCTTCTCACATATATCTGAAATTAGTCCACTTATATTTTTTATATTTGAATAAGTTTTATTTCTATAGTATATTTTGCAATTTTCTAATCCTGTTATTTCTTCAATCTCTCTTTCTATTATTTCAATAGTATCTTGTTCAATAAACTCTAATTCTTTTTTTATTTCTTCTTCATAATCATTTATTTTTTTCATATATTGTATTGCTTCATATTCTCTTAAACTTTGTCTAATTTCTGTACTTAACTCTTTATCTGAATCTTTAATTAAAACTAATTCATTATTTATTGTTGCAATTTTATTAAATATATCAATTTGTGTATCTTTTCTTAATAATGTAATTACTACTCCATCTGCTCCACTTTCATCTAGTATTGTATTAAATGAAGATAGATTGTTTACTTCCTCATCTATTAAAAATATATTTTTAAAAAATCTTGTCATTTTATAATCTTGATTATATCGTCTAGGTATAACATATCCAAGATTAATAATTTTCTCCAATGTTTTCCTTTCATTTATATTAACAAATTTTGAATTCACTAGTCTGTTTATTTCTTTAATTGCTTCACTATTATATACTGATGAAAAATCATAAGATTGGGTTATCTTTTTAAATTTTATTATTCCATTATTTTTTAAATTATCTAAACATTTTTTTATACTTTTCTCACTTTCATTTAGTGATAATGATATATATTTTAAATTAGGAACTATTGTTTCAAAATCATTTATCATCTCAATTATAGCTATTGCTTTTATAATTTTTTCTTCAAGATCTATACTAGTCCTGTTCAAAGCATTTTGTGATTTTATCCAAATATTTTTAATAAGATCTTCTTCGTCTTTTCTAAATGAATTAACAAAATAATCATATATTTTATCTATATTAAATAGCCCTTCTGAATTATTTCTTATAAAATGTTTAAAACTATTAGAATCATCATCTGTTAAAAAAGTAAATAGTGTTCTTTCGTTTTGTGCAATTTTTTCACTTATTTCTATTAAAGCAAAAACTGTAATTGGATTTAATGGAAAACATCCTTTAAATAAAGTTTCTTCATATTTATCAATTTGAATAAATGATATCTCTGATAATTCTTTATAAAATAATTTATTTTCTTGATATGTTTTTTCATATTTTTCTAAAAAAATTTTTTTCTTTTTTATTGTTTGAGAAATTATATCATAATTTTGCTCAATATTTTTATTAAAAAATATTTCTTTAAATCTTCCTTCAACCGTTTTAAATGCATTTGCTTTATTGTCTTTCATATTTTTTGTATATTCATTTATAGTTTTATGTGTAATACATGATAAAATAATTTGCTCACTTTTACCTGTTCTTGAAGCAAGTTCTGCAAAATCTTGTAATAATTTTAGGTCTTTCATCATATTCCCATTGTTTATAGATTCAAGAAACTTACTAAACTCATCAAAAACAATTACAATTCCATTGTATCCTTTTTCACATATTTTATAATTAATATCTTTATAATATTTTATAATATCACTATTGATTAAAGGATTAAATTCCATACCATGCATAATGCAACTATATACATTTTTAAATATTTTATATCCTTCTTCTTCAAATGTAGATAATTTCCTTTTTAGGACTTCTAATGTCATATTTTGTTCTTTTAAACATTTTTCAAATTTAATTATTACTTCTTTATAATTTTCTTTTTCCCATTTTTCAATAATTTTAAGAGCAACACTAAAATATGTATCTATGACTAAATCACTTAAATTTTCTCTTTCTAAGGCTTCTGTTATAGCTAATAAGAATGCTTGATTCATATCATTATAATTGCTATTAATTATAACTGGCATATATTTCATTTTTTTATTTCTTACATAGTCTATTTTAGTTGCTAATTCAGTATCAATTTTTTTGATTTTTTCTATTAAATTATTAATTAAATCCTCATCACTTTTTTCATAATCATTTAAAAGCATTAATAATACTAGAAGTAGATGTGATTTTCCTTTTCCATAAGGTCCAACTAAAGTTGTTGCTTTGCTATAACTTCCTAATATACTATCATAATACTTATTTAATACTTGACAACTATCCTTTGTAGGAATATATTCTTTTATTTTATTTATATTATTCAAATCAAATTGTAAATTTATAGAATATTGAAAATTTTCATTTATGCTTATAATATCACTATATTTCACTCTATATCTCCTCTCCAAAGTATAAATCAAATATTTTATTTAATTCATACTTTTTATGAATATAAACCATATTTAATCCAGCTGTCTTGTTAATCGTTATGCATTTTTCTCTTTTAAGCATATCTAAATACAAATTTAATTCTGACTTAGATATATTCAATAATTTTCCTGCACTATTTTTTCCTTTTAATATTTCATCAATATTAATACTAATTTCTTTTCCTGCCTGTTTACAAATCAAATAATAAACAATATACATATTTAATTTATCCATATCAGCACTATTTCTATAATATAAATCTTTTTTTACTTTTTTTATTAAATTTAGTTCTGTTAATGGACATATAAAATTATTTTCTGGATTATCTTCTTTTTCTTCATTCGTATATGTTTTAAGTAGTATATTAATTTCATCAATCAACATTTTTTCATTATATTCATAATTATTAATATTTAAGTAATATTCAATTTGTTCTATTAAATCTCTCTTAGAAAATTCTTTCATATTACAGTAATTATAAAATATGCTCCAAATTAATGCTTTATTTGTATTAGTACATATTTGAATATGAATCATGTAAATAGTAAAAATATCTTCTATGTAAGGATCAAATTTATATATTAATTCTCCAAGTTCTGTCAATCTATAAAAACATTTTTTTTCTTCTTCAATCAGATTAGCAGTTATTAACCAATATTTTAATGATTTAACCATATTAGTTCCTATTCCCAAAATATCTGTTACATCCTTTTCACTAAATAATTTTCCATTATTTTTAACTTCTATTAATCCTTTAGTAATCCATCCTTCTCTTATTGAAAAACTCTCATGACCTTTTAGTTTTACTTTTTCACTCATTTTATTCTCCTTTTTTTGTTCTCAATATTTTTTTCATATAACATCCACCAGAAAAATGTGTTACACAGTTTAGACATCCAACACATTTAGATGAATCAATTTTATAATCAATATATTCTCTTTTTCCTATATTAAATATTTTGATCGCATTGTACTTACACTGACTTTCACAAGCCAAGCATCCTATGCAAGTTTGAAATTTTGTTATCTGATTTCTTATTAACATTTCTGCTTTCTTATTTTCTTTAAAAGGTCCTTCTTTTCCTAAAATAGTAACTTTTAAATTATTTTGTCCTATCTTTCCTGTAAGTTTCAGCAATGGCACATTTGTCTTTTTATTTAATACATAAACTTCATTTAATCTTTTATTTCCAATAGAAAAATTAACTTGTCCAAAAGGTTTGAATAATTCATATAGATTTGAATCAATTGGTCTATTTAGATCAAAATTATATGTATCTTCAATTAATGCACAAGGTTTTACTTCAACAATTACATTTTTACTGAAATCTAGTCCATTTCCACCTTGTCTAGCTTTCCAACCTCCTTCTTTCACATATTCTATTGGATCTGGTTTTCCTATCTCTTTAGCAAAGTCTAATAAAACATTATGAAATTTATCATATTTATCTTTCATGTATAATTCTGAAAGGAATTCAGACCACGAACTATTATTAGGACAACACCAACATCCTACTCTTGAATAACCATATCTATATGCATCATTAAAATCAATGTTATTTGATAATATATATAGCCAAACATCAAATTCTAGCCAATCAATAATTGGTGCTATAGCAATTTGTTTTGCAATTTTTGACTCTCTACTTTCTCTGTCATATTTGCTTCTTGCTGTTGATTCACTTCTTCTTATTCCTTGAAAAGCTAAAATATTTTGTGAATCTTTAAAAGTAGCTTCTATTTTTCTAGTTATAGCACCTGTTTTAAAGATTGTACAGCACCATCTCATCATTCGACTTGGAGGACCAATAATTTTGCATAGTTCATTAAAATCTTGTTCTTTATTTTGGGCAACTAACATTGGCGTCATCTTATGTTTTTCTTTGAATCTCTTAATATATTCTTTTGTTGTAAAATATTCTAGTGTTGTATCTCCATAAATATGGATAATATCTTCTCTTCCTAATGCTCTCATTGTTATATCGCTAGTTACGGTAGAATCTTTTCCTCCACTAAAAGAAACAAACATATCACAATTTTGGTTATTTTTTACACTTTTTTGTATATAAGAAATTGCTTCATTAGTTATTTCGTTTAATCTATCTCTATTTGTTTGAATAAAAGTTTTTATATATTTATTTTCGTAGAAATTTTTTTCATACTTTATATTTTCTTTCTTTAATTCAGTTATCTTTCTTCTTAATTCATTCACATTTATATTATTAACAGTATCCTTAACTGAAAATTTTATTTTTTTTCCATCTACTATATAATTATTTCCCGTCGTATTCCATACAGATGAATTACAAAATTCAAATTCTTTTTTTAATATAATTTCAATCATTAATCTTTCTTCCGGGAAAACAGGTCTAATATCTGTACCAATATAATGTCCTTTTTCTCCACAGCAACTACATTTTTCCTCAAAATTAGGCACATTACAATTATCACACCAAAATATTTTCGTCTCTATAAGTTTCGTTTTATTACTACAAATAGGGCAAATACTTGTTTCGCACTCTATTCCGTTACAATTTTCACATTTATACTTTAACATCTAAATCTCTCATCCTATTAATATTTTTATTATATTATAGTATATTTCAATTTTTATTACAATACTTTTTATGGATAAACTTTATAAAATAATAAAGTTTATCCATAAAAATAGAGATAGAATATTTTCTATCCCTATAAGTCATTCATCAAATTTAATATATAACTTGACATATCTGTATTTTCATCACTATTAAATTTCAAATAACTCCTTAAAATTCTAGTTCTATTTTTATCTTTTAATTTTATAGCAATTCTTTTTTCCATCGCACTAACAGTACTACTAGCTACTATTCCTATTTTATTAGATGTTTCTTCAGCTGTATGTGTTATTCCGTCTTTTAAACCATATCTATATATTATTATGTCTTTCTCAAGAGGTGTTAGTGTAGCTAAAACATTATCAAATCTCTTTAAAAATTCACTACTTTTACTTTCGTCAAAATTTTTTCGTATTCCATATCCATATATTTTTTCTAAATATTCAAAACATTTTATAAAATTATAATCATCATCAGAATCATCAATACTTTCGTTTTCTTTATTATTTTCTATTTCGTATATAGCTTCATTTATAATATAATTTCCTCTTATTTTGTATCCTAGCGGTTCCATATTTATTGTCTTCACATATTTACTGCAATCTTTTCCTAGTAGATTTTCCAATAATCTTTTCATTTCATCAATGCTATAAATACTCTTTTTCTTATAATTATTAATTATTTCAAACTCTTCATTTGTAAATTTCAAATCATATATATCTAATATTCCATTTGTTATATAATTATAAAAAGTAGCAGATATATATGATAAAGTAGAATCTATTCTATGTCCATATTCTCTATTTAGTAAATTCACAAAATCAATTACCTTTATAGGAGATAGCTCTTTTATTTTCTCTATGTAAAAGTCTTCCTTATTCTCATATCCTATCAATATTATAGGCATTCCTTGAAATACTATTTTTTTATTATTAATAATTTTTTTCAATAAATTATATAATTCAAATTCATCCTCAATCTCTATTTCTGACATTAATTCTTTGTTATTCTCATAAAACAATGTTGTATAATATGCTCCATTTTTTAAATTCATCATCTCATTTAATTTCTCTAATTGTTCTTGGTTTATTTTATTATAATTATAATATCTATATCTTTTTTTATTTGACGCAATTACATTGTTATTTCTTGCAATAATAGACTCTATATTTCTTATATTTTCAATTTTTTCAAGATTTGTAAAATTATATTTTACAATAATTTCGTTATATTTTTTTACTAACTCATTAATACTTATTTGTTTTCCTTCTTCTCTTAGAATTTCTAATATTAATTCTATTTTTGATTCTTTTATTAAATTATTATTATAATAGATATACTTAATATTGCTTTTTATTATTTCTTTTTGTTCTTTATTTAACATTTCAGTGTCTAAAATCTCATATATATCTTTTCTTTTCATTCCAGTTTTATAATATTTACTTTCTAAATATCCGTAAACTATCTCATTTTCTTTAAACACTTTGCAAAACAATTCTCTGTTCCATTCATACTCTAAAAAAATATCTTTATACTTATCTTCTAGTAACGTTTTAGGTATTAGTCTCCAAGCTTTAGCATTTATCTGTCTTATTCTTTCTCTAGAAAGCCCATATTCCTCTCCCACTTTTGCTAAAGTATTCTCTTTTAATAACATCTTTATAAATATATCTTTATGTTGCTCTTTTTTCAAATATTTATCTACTGCATTTTCTAACTTTTCATATATTCTGTAAATTATATTTTCATCAACATATATAAATTTTTGCTCTATTAAAGTTCTGATACTATGTTCAAGTTCATCATAGCTACAATTTAGTTCTTTTACACAACTATTATTATAAAGTTGATCTTTGTATATAGAATCTATATTCATGTCTATTATTATTCTTTTTAATTGCTTACTATAATCCTTTTCTTGTTTAATTTCCTGCCCATGATCTTTTGCACAACTAATTATTTGTAAAATTCTTTTTGCTCCTAATCCTTTAATTTCTTTTAATTCGTCAATTTCAATATCATTTATTTCTTTCCAATTCTTTTTTCTAGCTATTTCTCTGAATTTTTCAAATTTATTATCAGAATAAATTTCGTCTATTGAGGACATATATAATTGGTTACTGTTTTTTATTTCAATAATTCTATCTTCTATTTCTTTTACTTTTTTATTTCCAATTCCTTTTATTTTTTTTATTTCTTCTAGATTGATATCATCTAATCTATTCCATGAGTTTATGCAAATTATGTTTTTTAAAATATTAAATTTGTTATCGCTAAAATATTTTATTAATTGATTATTTTCCTCTTTATTTATAACTTTATTAAACTCTTTTTGATTTGTATCTTTTGTTGCATAGTCATCACTTTTTATATCTATATGCATATTAGATTGACTTATTTGTTTACTTTCATTTTTTAGTTCTCCATTATAATTTACTTCATTATACATTTTTTCTTCAATAGTTTTTAATTGTTTTGAAGTCTCAAAATTTATTTTTTCTTCTTTTTCTGATTTATTCTCTTTTATCATTTTTACACTATTGTTAATTTTCTTTTTCGTTTGTTCATTATTTTTTATATTTTGTTTTCTATTTTCCATAATATATAACATTACATAAATTACTGGTCTATCTATTTTATCTCCACTTATTTTGTAATTTTTTATACTTGTAATTTCTCCAACTATTTTAATTTTATCTAACATATTTGATAATTCATAAGCATTTTCAGCAGGTATATATCCTATAGAATCACCTGTATTTTTTGAAAATATTTCTATTGCATTGTTATCATATTTATTATTTATATCTTTTTGTATAAAAACTTCATCTCCAACTTGAATGTTTAAATTATTTTTTCTTCTACCAGATAAATCAGTACATTTAACCCTTAAATTTTTTCTATTGCTTCGTTGTAATATTTCTGGTAATTTTTGAATCAATGATTTTTTTTGTACTTCTTTAAATTCTTCCGACTTTTTATAAGTATAATTTGATAACATATCTATGCTAGTATCTAAAATATATTCCTTATCAAATTTATCTATATTAAATTCGTCATAGCACTCATCATCTATTACTAATTCTTTATTTTTACTTATGCCTTTATAATATACTTTTGATATTTTTTTGTTTTCTTCATTTGCATAAAATGTATTTATAACTTTCATCGTTTCTTCAATATAATCTTGAATCTCTACATTTATTTCTGTTTCAAATATCTTTTCAAAATAAATTATTATTGTTTTTAATGCATCATAAATATTATTACATTCCATCTTATTCGCATTAATATTCTTTTCTTGTTTATTTTCTAAAATCATATATCTGCATTCTATAAAATCATTCATTAGAATAGCCTTGTAAAATTCATTAGCGATTTTTTTGTTTGTTTTGTATATTCCCTCTTGTTTTTCATTACAAATATATATTCTGCCTTTTTCATCACAACATTTAAAGCCAATCTTTTTTTTAAAATTTTTCAAGCACTCTTCTAAACATTCACTAAGTTTACTATTCTTAACTATCAAATGTTCAACATACATATTCATTCACCTTTTTTACTATACCTTTAAAATCTCTTTTCCTTTTTATATCATATTTTTATTAATTTCTCAACTTTTGTCCATTTATATAGATATATACTGTAAAGATATAATGTTTTTTATAATATAATTTTAATACCAGTAAATTACATACTGGTATTGTCTTTTCCCAATTTTCACAAAATTACTTTTTCACTTAATTAAAATAATATTATTTCCAATTTATATCATATTCCCCAATTTTGATATAAAAATAATGTTATTTAGAATATAGCTTATCAAAAGCTAATTTTTCTTGTTCTTCCATAAAATTATCAATAACTTTTTTTCTGAACAAGATTCTCCCACCCACTCTGAAATGAGGTAACTCATTTTTTCTCACTAGCTGTCCTACTAACCAATAAGAAATCCCTAAATATTCAGCTACTTCTTCCATTGTCAAGGTAGTTCTTTCTACTTTCTGAAAATTCTCTAAATCTGCCATATTCTCACCTCCTAGCACAATTATACAAAGCATTACTTTTCAATACCAAACCTTTCTATAAATTTTTAAGCAAAAAAAAATAGAGGTACAGAATATTAAATATTCCATACCTCAAAATTTAGTAAACAAAATAATAATTCTATATAAATATATGAATTCAAAATTATTATTTTCTAAATTATATAATTTTCTATTTGAAAGTCAATACTAACAACCTGTTCTAGGTAATTTTTGTGTTGTTTCTATTTCTTTAAAATAAGTAACAGTAGTCCATTCATCAGTATCTTCAACATATTTATCTTCATAGTTTCCAAATACTTTAGTATAATTTGTAAATTTAAATCCATTTTCTAAATTGTCTAGCATATCACAATATAGAATAGGAGCTTCAACCTCTGAAAATCCTACTTTTACAGTTCCAAATCTAAATTGATATTCAGTAATATATTCATCATCTTCTAGATCTGCATCTTTAAAACTTATTTCATTATTTACTTGTGTACTTAGACCATCTACTAGCATTTTATAATCATTTTTATTTGTTTTGTACCAAATAGAATATTCTAAATCTTCATTCCAAGTACCTGTATAGATTCTATCAGCTCTTAATGCTTGTGTTGGTAATGTGTCTTGCCAAGTGAAATTATCTAATGAAACATTTGAATTATTTTTTATATTTTTAAAATTATAGTAAATACTGTCTTTTGATTGAGTTTCTACAAATCCTTTTTTCTCAACTTCAACCTCAATATCTACACTATCATCTTCAACATTTACATCAACAATTTCTTTATGTTCTTTTATTTCAACCTCAAATATATCTGAGTTTATTAAATAATATGGTGATCCTGAATCTACTTCTTTTAAATAGTATTTTCCTTTTACAAGTAATTTAGAAATAGCTTTACCCTCGCTATCAGTTGTTAAAGTATCCACTAATTCATCATTTGAATTATAAACTTCAAATACTGCTCCTTCAAGTGGAGTACCCTTTTTATCTCCTGTTAATTCGTTATCATCGCTACTTACTTTTGTTACTTCAATCTGTCCTTTAATTTTTTCATTTTCAAATACAATATCTTTTATTTGATTTTCTTCAAGTTTGATAGTGTGAACTTCATCATCTAAAACATAAGTATCTAATGTTTCAATCTCTTGTATTTTTAGTTCTGAAAAATCTCTTATAGGATAACTAGATGTTTCAGCCTCTCCATTTCCATCTGTTATTAATTCTTCTAAAACATTTCCGTCTTTATCCATAACTTTAAATTTGACATTTTCAAGTTTTACTTCGTTATCTTCTTCGTCAACTTTTATTATTTTTATAGAGCCTTTTTTTAGCTCATTTTCAATTTGTAGTTCTTTCGTTAAGTTCCACTCGACTTCAACTTCAGTATCTTCAGCAAGATTATACCATTTGTTTGTTTCCTTTTCAATTAATGAGTAGTCGCCAATTCTTAAATCTTTTATTTCTAATTCTCCATTTACATCTGTATGGTATGTTCCAATTACTTTATTAAATTCGTGTGAGAATAAGTCAAATTCTACATTTCCAAGCACTACTCTGTTGTTATCTTTATCTACTTTGTAAACTTTTATATTGCCTTTTTTATGCTCATTCTCAACATTAATTTCAGATGTTTTATTATATTCAACAGGTACATCAAATTCCATATCATTTAAAATATATTTTGGATTTGTTTCCACCTCAACTAATTTATAGTTTCCTTGATATAATTTGTCAAATGTAGCAACTCCTTGTTCATTAGTTGTAGCTGTTCCTACTATTGTTCCATCTTCTCTTTTTAATGAGAACTTAACTCCTGCAATAGGTTGTGAAGTTTCATCATCTGTTTTATTTACTACTACTTTTCCTGTGTTTGTTTTTATATTTAATGTTGCTCTACCAACACCATCTCCAAATGGATCATAAACAAGTGCATAGTTTTGAGTACCTTCTACTCTTGTTTGTCCATAAAATACTGGATAAGTTTTTACTTTTCCTTGAATGTTGATTATTGCGTTTGAAATATCTTGTCCCATTTGTGATTTAGGAATTTTTACATACATACTTTCATTTCCATTAAATGAATTTGTTTGAGTGCCATTTGAATTAGTAATTATAGTTCCTTCAGGTAAGTTTGCAGTAGCAGTAACTGTATAACTTGCCATATCTACTGTACTTGAAACATTTATCTTCTGAGTATAGTAATTTCCATCTTCGTATAAATTTTCTGAAGTAGATAGTGTTATATTAGGATCTGAAGGTACTTGAGTGCCATTCCTTCCTTCATTAACCATATTTACTATTGCTCTTTTTATAGCATCTCCTCTAGCATCTGCTCCTTGATCTGCCCCTCTAAATCTAGTATTAGGATCATAATCATATAAAATACTATATACAGCCATTTTAGTAGCTTGAAAAGCCTCCATATCGTTAGCTACTCCAAGCTCACTTGCTGACTTGTAAGGGAATCCATTTATAATAGTTCTCCATACTCTAACATCTCCTAAAACTTCTGTAAGAGTTGCATTTACATCAACAGTATAATCAGGTAGTTCTCCTACACCCGGATATTCACTATTAATGCAGTAAGCAGGGTATTCCTTGCCACCTTCTGTGTAGGTAGTATAGGTAGTTGTAACATAAGACCAATGATCTTCGTTCCAATATTGTAGATGGTATTCAACATCTCCTTTATTTTGTATATTTGCAGAACTTATCTCTGTTGCAAACACACTAGGACTTAATGCTGAAAAAATGGTTAATACTAACATAAGTATTGCTAATATTCTTTTATTTTTTACTTTTATCATTTTATCAAATCCTTTCCATAATAAAAGACACTTGAAATTAAGTGCCTTTTTAGTTATTTATTAAATTTCTAAGCTTTCATCTATTTGTTCAGCTTTTAGTTTTTCAATTTCATCAATAAGTTCTTTAGTTTCTTGATATTCTTTATCATTTTCAAATGTTTTATCACATTCTAAATCTTCTTTAATAACTTTCAAGTGTGAAATAATAACATCAGGACTATTTTGTAATGTTCTAAGTGTTTCTTCTAGTAGATTTTTTCTTGCATCACTATCTATTTCAATATTTCCATAGTCATCAACAAGATCATACCAATTATAATTAGCCTCATATTCTATTATTTTATTAGCCAATTTTTCTATATCTATAATAAACCTCCTTTCCTATATGATATAACATTGTGTGCATATAAATTGCCCATTGTTATAATAATCTCTTGCATATATTTTAATTGTACCAAATTTATATTTAATTTTATCGATTACTCTTTGTTTAGTATATGTAAATTGAGAAGTATCTTCAACAATAGAACTATCTATAACAATGTTATATCCATATAATTTCATATCTTCACTTTGATTACTATTTATAACTTTTTTTATAGTGTTAATCATAGAATCATTAATTTTATATTCTTCTCCAATAGTTACAGGCTTTTCTTCTTTGACAACTTCTTGTTCCTTTTTTTCAGGTTGTACTTGTATGGATTCATCTTTTGTTTGTGGTGTATTGTTATTATCTATTTTTATTTCTGTATTTTCCTGATTTACTTCAGCAATAGGTTGTTTATTATTAGTAGTAACTTGTGGAGTAGAATTCTTATTGTTTTTTACTTCAGTTTCACTTTCAGCGACTGGAGTCTTTTTAGTAACTTCTTTTTGTGATTGAGTTATGCTAGTATTTTCCAGTTCTGATGTTGTTTGTTCATCTGAAGTTTGTAATTTATTTATGCTTTCAACACTTTTCACTATATTTTGTGTATTTCTATTTTCTATAATATTTTCTGAATTTGTTTCTTGATAAGCTATGTATGTTGATAATATTGCTATTTCAAATATTAAAATAAAAGCTATAATAAAATATTTTTTCATAATTAGATCATCTCCTTATACTATAATTATAAATTATTTCAAGGAGCAATACCAAACCCTTTTTTAATATTTATTGCCCATAACTCATTCCTTCAGAAGATTCTATTGCCTGAACGCAAAGTCTTTTATCTTTTTGTCCTGCAACACAAGTAATTAAAGTAATTCTATTGTCCTCAGTTTCTTGTAAATAAGACCAATCTTCCTCACTAATTATTTCTTTTGTTGTTACAACATATCGTTTAGTTCCATAATTAGTTTGATAAAAAATTTCACTTCCAAGTTTTATTTTCTTTAAATTTTTAAAGAAATCTCCTTGACTACCTGAATTATGAGAGGCTAAACCTACATTTCCTTCATAAATAGAAGTAGAAGGGAAGTGTCCTATTGTTTCTGATAATGTAGATAATTCGACACTTTCTCTAATAGGTGCATTATCAAGTAAAATGTCAGGTATAGTGAGAGTACCTATTTCATCATCATAATGAATAATATCTTGTTCTATATTTTCAAGAGGTGTATCATCTAAATCTGAATTATCTCCAATTTGTATGCTTTCAGCATCT
>OGDF01002043.1_pt1 | contig 28398 bp, 19 predicted proteins | sample 1570141 | NCBI WGS metagenome assembly OGDF01 (sample SAMEA4370581, study PRJEB24528) | human gut metagenome | reverse complement strand
AGCGTGTAGAAGCCAGCCGTAACTTCGCAAACAAAGTATGGAACGCTTCCCGTTTTATCATGATGAACCTCGAGAAAGCCGATGTTCCGGCAGAGATGGATCTCAATGACCTGACCGGAGCAGACAAATGGATTCTTTCCAAGGTTAACCATCTGGCAAAAGAAGTGACTGAGAACCTCGACAAATACGAACTCGGTATCGCTGTGCAGAAGGTTTACGATTTCATCTGGGAGGAGTTCTGCGACTGGTACATCGAGATGGTGAAACCCCGTCTTTACAATGACGAGGATACCACGAAGGCGGCAGCTCTCTGGACACTGAAGACCGTTCTCTCCAATGCCCTGAAGCTTCTTCATCCCTACATGCCCTTCATCACAGAGGAAATCTACTGCACACTCCGTCCGGAAGAGGAGTCCATCATGGTCGCTTCCTGGCCGGAATATCAGGAGAGCTGGAACTTTGCAGAGGATGAGAACGCCATCGAGACCATCAAAGAGGCTGTTCGTGCAATCCGTAATGTGCGTACCGGCATGAACGTACCGCCCAGTAAGAAAGCGAAAGTTTTCGTTGTATCTGAGGACGAGGCAGTTCGCGAGATCTTCGAGAACGGAAAAGTCTTCTTCGCAACTCTGGGTTATGCCAGCGATGTCACCGTACAGGTGGACAAGGCAGGCATCGGCGAGGATGCGGTTTCTGCAGTGATCCACAAAGCGACAATCTACATGCCCTTTGCAGAGCTGGTAGATATCGAGAAAGAGATCGAGCGTCTGAAAAAAGAGGAGGAGCGTCTCACCAAAGAGCTGGCACGTTCTAACGGCATGCTGAACAATGAGCGTTTCATCAGCAAAGCGCCCCAGGCCAAGATCGATGAAGAAAAAGCGAAACTGACCAAATATACGGAGATGATGGCTCAGGTGAAAGAGCGCCTGGCCCAGCTCGCGAAATAAGATTGAAAAAAGAGAAGAGCTTTACCGGAAATCTACCCGGTAAGGCTTTTCTTTCACAAGGAGAAAAATATGCCCCTTCAGTTTATCCTGGGAAGCTCGGGAAGCGGAAAGTCCCGTTATCTGTATGAGACGGTGATCCGGGAATCCCTGGCTGCACCGAAAGAAAATTTTCTGGTACTAGTACCGGAGCAGTTTACGATGGAGATTCAGCGGAATCTGACCGAGCTTCATCCGCGGAAAGGAATCTTAAATATTGATGTGCTGAGCTTTCAGCGTCTGGCCCTCAGGGTTCTGGAGGACCTGGGGGCGGACCGGAGGCGGGTCCTCGAGGAGACCAGAAAAAATCTGGTGATCCGTCGCTGCGCCATGGAGCACAAGAAAGAGCTGACCCTTCTCGGAGGAAGTATGGAGAAAAACGGCTACATCAGCCAGGTGAAATCCATGATCTCGGAGCTGGCTCAGTACCGGATCGAGCCGGAACAGATGGACGGGATCCTGGAAGGCCTTGAGGGCCAGCCCCGCCTCTATTATAAATGGAAGGATATCGGTATCCTCTACCAGGCCTTTCAGGAGCGGATGGCGAAGGACTATGTGACGGCGGAGGAACTTCTGGAGGTGCTGGCGGAGCATGCGGAGGAGTCAAGCCTCCTCTCAGGCTGCACGATCGCCTTGGACAGTTATACGGGCTTTACCCCGATTCAGCTTGCCCTCCTTAAAAAACTTCTTCCGTTGGCAAAAAAAATCCTCGTGACTGTGACCGTCGATCCCCGTACGGATTGGGGAAAGCCCGGGAAAATGCATGAGTTGTTCTACCTCAGCCAGAAGACGATCCAGAGCCTGACGAATCTCTGTAAGGAGACGGGTACGGAAATTTTGGAGCCGGTGATTCTGGGAAGAAAGGGTGTCCGCCGCTTTAATGGCCGCCCGGCCCTTGCTTTTCTTGAGAGCCATCTGTTCCGCACGGGAAAAAACTATTTTGCCGGGGGGATCTTTTACCTGGAGAAGCCGTCGGATGAAATTTCGATCCACGCCTGTGCGAATCCGAGAGAGGAGGCGGAGTTTGCGGCCCGGACGATCCTGAAGCTGACCCGGGAGCAGAAGCTTGCTTTCCGGGAGATCGCCCTCATCAGCGGCGACATGGAGACCTACGCCCGGGAGATCCGCCGGGTCTTTCCGAAGTACGGGATTCCCTGCTTTATCGATGAGACGAAACGCGTTCTCTTAAATCCGTTCCTGGAATTTATGAAGGCGGCGCTGGAAATGCTGATCCGCGATTACAGCTATGAGACGGTTTTCCGCTTCCTTCGCTGCGGCTTGTTGGATTTTGCACCGGAGACCATCGATTATGTGGAAAATTATGTGTTGGCGGCGGGAATCCGGGGATATTCCATGTGGAAAAAGGAGTGGACTCAGGAGACCAGAAGCTTTTCTGCCGAGGATTTGCCGAGGCTTAATGCGTTCAGGGAGACTTTCCTTGAGAAGACAGCGGCTTACACGGAAGCCATGCGGGGAAAAAATATCACAGTGCGCCAGCGGACCGAAGGGCTCTACCGTTTCATCGCCGGGGAAAAGCTCCAGCAGAAGCTCACTCAGATGGAAAAGAACTTTGAGGAACAGGGAAAGATGGACGAGGCCAAGGTCTATCACCAGATCTACGGGACGGTCATCAGTCTCTTTGACAAGCTGGTAGAGTTTCTGGGCGACGAGGTCATGAGCCTGAAGGACTATAAGGAGCTTCTGGAGGCCGGTTTCGAGGACAGCCGCGTGGGCCTGATTCCGCCCTCGCTGGACGAGGTGCTGGTGGGCGACATGGAGCGAACCCGTCTCAAAAACATCAAGGTGCTGATTTTCCTGGGGCTCAACGAGGGTATCGTGCCTTCGGCGGGAAAAGGCGGAGGTATCCTCTCGGAGGAGGAGAGAAGCTTCCTCTCGGATCAGGGCGTGACGCTGGCACCGGGAACCAGGGAAAACAGCTTTGTGGAGCGTTTTTATCTCTATCTGCATCTTACGAAGCCCTCCGAGCGGCTCTATCTGACGATGGCGAAGGCAGATCTCGAAGGAAAAGCGATGCGGCCCTCCTATGTGGTGGGGCGGATTCAGAGGCTCTTCCCGGAGCTTTCTGTGACCGACGAGGAAGCGGACCAGTCCTTCAAAAAACGGGTCTGGACGCCGGAAAATGGCCTCTCCTGTCTGACCGAGGGGATTCTGAAAATGAAAGAGGGGGAATTTTCTCCGGAGTTTCAGGAACTCTATCTCTGGTACAGTAAGGAGCCGAAATGGAAGGAAAAGCTGGAGCGTCTTCTCCATGCGGCTTTCGCCGGGAACGAGGATTCCGGCATTGGAAGGGAGGCGGCGAAGGCCCTCTACGGAAACGTGCTGACCAACAGCGTGAGCCGGCTGGAGACCTTCGCGGCCTGTGCCTGCGAGCATTTCCTGCGGTATGGCCTTAGGCTTACCGAGCGGGAAACGCTGGAATTTGCCCCGGTGGATATGGGAAATCTCTTCCACAAGGCGCTGGAGATCTTTTCAGAAAAGGTGGAAGCGAGCGAGTGGACCTGGTTTGACCTGCCCGACGAGGAGGCGGAAAAGCTCACAGAGGAGGCTGTCTCTGAGGCAGCGGCCTTTATCCATAACCCCGGCCTTAAGAAGGACAGCCGGAGCGCCTATGCGCTGAAACGGATCCGGCGGATCATGGGCCGCACGATCTGGGCTTTGCTGATTCAGATCCGGAGCGGCATGTTCGAGCCCGGAAACTTCGAGGTGCCCTTTTCCGCGATTGAAAATCTGGAAGCGGTGAATCTGAGCCTTCCTGACAACACAAAGATGAAGCTAAAAGGCCGGATTGACCGCATCGATTACTGTGAAAATGAGGAAGAGGTTTTCGTGAAAGTGGTGGATTATAAGTCCGGAAACACGAAATTTGACCTGGCGGCTTTTTATTACGGCCTGCAGCTGCAGCTCATGGTCTATCTGAACGCGGCTCTCGAGCTGGAGGGCCGGGCGAAGAAGGAGAAAACCGTGACCCCGGCGGGAATCTTCTATTATCATGTGGAAGATCCCCTGCTGGAGCTTTCCGGGGACGAAGATCCCGATGAGATCCGAAAACAGCTCTTAAAGGAACTGAAGGTCAACGGTCTGGTGAACAGCCGCGAGGAGATCATCAAGTCCATGGACCGCTTTTTACAGGGAACTTCGAGCGTGATCCCGGTCTCCGTCAACAAGGACGGGTCTCTCGGAAAAGCCTCCCGGACCGCCAGCACAAAGCAGTTTGCAGCCATGTCGGCTTACGCGGGCAAAAAGATGCAGGAGCTTGGAAGCGAGATCCTGAAAGGAAAGGCGGAGCGCCTGCCCTATGAGCGGAAAAATCAGACCGCCTGCGATTACTGCGTCTTCCGCAGCGTCTGCGGCTTTGATCTGAAGGATAAAAGTATGAAATTCCGTCGGCTGGAGGAGTTAAGCGCCGACGAAGCACTGAGAAAGATCGAGGAGGAGATGAAATGAGCAATCAGTGGACCCCAGACCAGAAGAAGGTCATCGACCTCAGAAACCGGAATCTCCTGGTCTCCGCAGCGGCGGGCTCCGGAAAGACGGCGGTCCTTATCGAGAGGATCTTGAATCTGATCTCAGACCCGGTCCGGCCTGTGGATATCGACGAGCTTCTGGTCGTGACTTTCACCCGGGCGGCGGCGGGAGAGATGCGGGAGCGTCTGAATACCGCCATAGAGAAGAAGCTTTCCGAGGGGGAAGAGGAGGAGCATCTGACCCGGCAGCTCACGCTGATCCAGAGCGCCCAGATCACCACGATTGACAGCTTCTGCAGTTACATTTTAAAGAGCTATTTCCACGTCATTGGTCTGGACCCAAACTACCGGGTTATGGACGAGGGCGAAGGGAAACTTCTCAAGACCCAGGTGGTTCAGGAGCTTCTGGAGAGCTATTTTGAGGAGGCGACGCCGGAATTTCAGGAGTTTGTGGAGTGCCTTGCCACCGGAAAAAATGACCAGATCCTCGAGGATTCCATTCTCCGTCTCTATGAATTTGCCATGAGCTATCCTTATCCCGAAAAATGGCTGGAGGAATGCTTAAGCGTCTATTCCGCCCGGACGATGGAAGAATTTGAAAATGCCGGGTGGCTTCAGGGGTGGCTCAATTCCACCCGGGAACTCATCGGAGATCTCGAGGAATTGCTGGAGAAGGCTCTTTCCATCTGTAAGGAGAATGGAGGACCCTATCTCTATGAGCCGGCCATCCTTTCCGACCTGGAAAATCTGGAAAAATGCAAGGGAGCGAAGGGCTACCGGGAGTTTTACCAGGCCTTTCAGTCCATGGATAAATGGGCGAGACTTTCCACGAAAAAGGATGAAACGATCGACGAAAACAAGAAAAAACAGGTGAAAGCCCTCCGGGATCAGGTGAAAGACGAGATTAAGGCCCTGGAAGAGGACTATTTTGCCGAGAGTCCCGAGACGGAGTTTGCGGATATGCAGGCGGCGGGCCGGCCCATGAAGGTGCTGGTGGAGCTGACCCTTGCCTTTACCCGGCGTTTTGCCGAGGAAAAGAGAGCGCGGAATCTCTGCGATTTCCACGATATGGAGCATCTGGCTCTCTCGATTCTTGTGGATGAGGAGGGACAGCCGACGGATACGGCGAAGGAGCTCTCCGGTCGTTTCAAAGAGATCATGATCGACGAGTACCAGGACAGCAACCTGGTGCAGGAGGCCATTCTGACGGCGGTTTCGAGGGAGCACGAGGGTCTGCGGAACATTTTCATGGTGGGTGATGTGAAGCAGAGTATCTACCGCTTCCGCTTGGCAAGACCCGAGCTTTTCCTAGAAAAATATGAGACCTACACGCTGGAGGATTCCGACTGCCAGCGCATTGATTTGAAAAAGAATTTCCGAAGCCGCCGGGAGATTCTGGCCTTCACCAACGAGATTTTCCGGGAGGTCATGCGCCAGAATCCGGGAAAAATTCTCTATACGGCGGAGACGGCCCTTTATCCGGGAGCAGACTATCCGGAAATGGACCCGATGACCCTCCGGCCTGAGCTTCTTCTTCTGGATCTTGACGAGGATGAGGAGCTGATGGAAAGGGTTCGGATGACACCGGGAGAGCTGGAGGCGGAGCTGACCGGCCAGCGGATCTTAAAGATGGTGGGAAAAGAGGAAATCTTCGATAAAACCATTAAAGGCATGAGAAAAATTGAATTTAAGGATATCGTGATCCTCTTCCGTTCCCCCTCCGCCTTTGCGGAAAGCTATGGAAAGGTGCTGGAAAATATGGGAATCCCGGTCTATGTGGGCACGAGGAGCGGCTATTTTTCCACCCGGGAGGTGCAGGTAGTCCTGTCCCTCCTGAAAATCATCGACAATTCCAGCCAGGATATTCCCCTGGCGGCGGTGCTCCTTTCCTCCATCGGCGGTTTCACGAAGAAGGAGACAGCCCTGATCCGGAGCAGCTGCGGGGAGGAAAAAGCCTTCCACGAAAGCTGCCGCTGGTACCGGGAAAACGGGGAGGACGAGAAACTTCGGAAAAAACTGGAGGATTTCTATGTTCTTCTGGAGGATTTCCGGCAGCAGGCAGCTTTCACGCCGATCCATGAGCTGCTCTGGTATATTTTTGATGTGACCGGCTATGCGGAGGAAGCGGCGGCCATGCCGGCGGGAGAGCAGCGGGCACAGAACCTGAAAATGCTGGTTCAGAAGGCCTGGGATTATGAGAAAACCAGCTACCGCGGTCTCTTTAATTTCATCCGCTACATCGAGAATCTGCAGAAGTACGACGTAGATTACGGCGAGGCCCAGAGTCTCGGGGAAAACCGGAATGTGGTCCAGATCATGAGTATTCACCGAAGCAAAGGCCTGGAATTTCCTGTGGTTTTCTTAGGAGGTCTGGAAAAGCAGTTCAACAAAATGGACACCAGAAGCCGGATGGTGCTGGATGCGGACCTTGGCATCGGCTTTGATATGGTGGACCCGGTTTTGCGGGTTCGCCGGACCACTCTTTTTAAGCGCTGCATTCAGGCGAAGGTCAACGACGACAACATCGGCGAGGAGATCCGCGTTCTCTATGTGGCCCTGACCAGGGCGAAAGAAAAACTGATCCTTACGGGAGCCGTCTCCGGCCTTGAGAAAAAGCTGGAGCGCTGGTGCCAGAGCGCGTCACCTCTGAAATACGGCCTTTCCTATCAGATCCTTTCGGGGGCCGGAGGGTACCTCGATCTTCTGATGCCGGTGCTCTTAAAGTACGAGAGCGCCAGGGAGCTTCTGGGAGAAAAAGGCGAAATTCGGCCCCTGCGGGAGGAAGAGGATGCGGTCTGGACGACCCCGGTGGCGATTCGGAAATTATCGGTGCAGGATCTTCTGGCCGGTGGCGTGAAGCAGGAGGCCAGAAAAGCCCTGGATATCGAGAGCCTCAGGCTTCTTCGCTCCGATGAAATCTACGAACCGGAGTTTCACGAGATCCTGGGAAAACGCATGGCAGAGGCAGAAGAGCAGCATTACCAGAGGATTCCGGTGAAGCTTGCGGTCTCCCAGCTCAAGCGCCAGAGCGAGGCGGAGCTGGAGACGGAGAGTGAGCTTCTTTACGGAGAAGAATCGAAAAAAGAAGCAGATTGGGAAGACTGGGAGAGGATCTTTGAGGACTCTCTTTTTAAAGAACAGACAGATTTAAAAACAGGAACGGAGGAAGCGCTTCCGGAAGTCGAAGAGATCATTCCGGACTTTCTGAAAGACGAAGCCCCCGTCCAGGGAGCGGCCCGGGGAACGGCCTACCATATTTTCTTACAGTATCTCGATTTCACCCGGGCGGAGAGCCTGGAAGCCGTGGAAGAGCAGTTTCGGGAACTGAAAGAGAAAGGGCGGCTCACCAGAGAGGAGGCCGCCGCCATCGACTGCCGGAGAATCTTATGCTTCTCAAAAGGAGCCTTGGGGCAGCGGATGGCGAGGGCGCAGCAGGCTGGTGTTCTCTTCCGGGAGCAGCATTTCATCTATGCGATCCCCGCAGTCCGACTCTACCCGGAAGCCGAAGAGGGACGAAAGCTCTTGATTCAGGGAGTTGTGGACGCCTATTTCGAGGAAGCAGACGGCCTTATCCTGGTGGATTACAAAACCGACTATGTGGAAAAAGGCGGGGAAGCGGTCCTTTACCGAAAATATGCGGCCCAGCTCAACTACTATACCGAGGCCCTGGAACAGCTGACCGGCAGAAAGGTGAAGGAGAAGATCCTGTATTCCGTCCGTCTTCAGAAAGAGTTAAGGGAAAACTGATTGCTTTTTAATAGGAAGAAAGGTATACTAGGGACAGATTTTGCGATTTAGAGAGGTATCAAGATGACAAACTGGATAAAAAAACTGTTTCAGAATCAGGCCATCCGCTACATCTTTTTCGGCGGATGCACAACTCTTGTGAACCTGATTTCCTATGCCATTTTCCGGCATTTTCTGGGAATTGACATTACCATTGCCAACTTTCTCTCGATCTCCCTGTCCATTCTCTTCGCCTATGTGGTGAATAAGATTTTCGTCTTTGAGAGCAGGACGAGGGGAATCCGGGAGCTTCTTGTGGAGGCGGGGCAGTTCATCGGCATGCGCCTCAGCACGATGTTTATCGAGATTTTCGGCGTGGTGATTCTCTGCTGTGTCTTCGGTGTGCCGGATATGATCGGCAAGCTGCTGATTCAGGTGGTGGTGCTGGTCCTGAACTATGTGTTCAGCAAGTGCTTCGTATTCAAGGACAAGACCCCGAAAGAGTTCCTTTCCCCGGAAGAACTTCTGGAGAAAAAAAGGATCCGCCGCTGTGCCGCCTTCGGCTTTGTGATTCCGGCCGTGGTGGTGGCGGTGAGCTTCGCCGTGAACCTGGTTTATCCCTTCGGAGACCACGGCGTGCTGATCATCGATTCCCTTCACCAGTACCTTCCCTTCTTTACCGAGTTTCATGAGAAGCTGGTGAATAACGAGAGCTTCCTCTATTCCATGGGAGGCGGCCTGGGGATCAATTTCTGGGCGACGATCGCTTATTATCTCGCAAGCCCCATGAACTTCCTGCTGGTGCTTTTCCCGAAGCGGAACATGATGGATGTGATGGCTCTTTTCATCGTCCTGAAGCTGGGGCTCTGTGGCTGTACCTTCAGCTGGTATCTGGCTTACAAGGAAAAAGGAAAAAGCTATTTTCCGGTGCTTTTCGGCACGATGTATGCCCTCAGCAGCTTCATGATCGGCTACTATTTCAACCTTATGTGGTTTGACAGTATCGCCATGCTGCCGCTGGTGATGCTCGGCATCGAGCGCATCGTAAAGGGCGGAAACGGAAAAATGTTCTGCGTTTCTCTTTTCTACGCCCTCTACTGCAACTATTACATCGGCTTCATGCTCTGCCTGTTCTCCTGCCTCTACCTGCTGGTACAGTGGATCAGTACAAAAGGGCTGACGGTGAAGAAATTTTTCACCAGCGCCCTGACCTTTGGCTGGTATGCGCTGCTCTCCGGCGGTATGGCGGCTATCATGCTGGTTCCGGCCTTCTTAGGACTAGGCGTCACCGAGTCCGCGGAAAACAAATTTCCTTGGCCTCCGAAGCTTTACCTTCACGACGCTTCCCAGCTTACGAGCCAGTTCGCCTTTGTGGAGCCCATCAATATCGCGGACCATCAGTATGAACTCAATGCTTTCTGCGGCGTACTGACACTGGTCCTTGCGGTGCTTTTCCTGCTGGATAAGTATGTAAGTCTCCGGGAGCGGATCGCCAAGACGGCGCTCTGTGTCCTGCTTTTCATGAGCTTTGACACCAATATATTGAACTTTATCTGGCACGGCTTCCATACGCAGAACGGTCTTCCGAACCGTTTCGCCTTCCTTTACATCGCCATGCTTCTTGTCATGGCCCATCAGGCCCTCTGGCATGTGCGCTACCTCTCTGGCACAAGAGTGCTGATCGCGGCGGCGGTTCCGCTGGCTTTCACAGGCTATTCCTGGTGGACGAGCCTGGGGGACCGGGAGTTTTACGTTTATCTGGCTACAGAGCTTCTGCTGACGGTTTACGGCGTGCTCCTGCTTCTCTACGGTCTGGTGAAAAAAGCCCGGGAGGAAAAACTCTTCAAGCGGGTTCTCGTCTTCATCGGCGTGGTGGAGATGGCGGCCACGGCAGTCTACGGCGTCAGCATGAACGGTACGGTCAGCCGGCAGACTTATCTGGATGACCAGATCGCCTACGAAAAACTCATGGCGAGAAATGAGGATGGCAGCAGCTTCTACCGGAGCGACATCGACAGCACCCGGATGAGAAATGCGGATATGTTCATGGGCGGAGACGGCGTCATGCTCTTTTCCTCCACGATGCCTGCGTCCACCGTGGATCTCTGTAAGGCCCTCGGTATGGAGGCCCGGACCAACAAGAGCGGCTATGTGGGCCTTACGAAGCTTTTCAACGATATTTTAGGCGTCAAATATGTAGAATCCAGAACCGTCACCGACCGTCTCTATCAGATGGAGCAGGTGGACTATGAGGAGCCTCTGGCCCTTTACCGGAACGATAATGCACTTTCTATCGGTTTTATGGTGGATTCGGATATCAAGGACTGGGATATCGACAGCGGAAACGCCGCCGACGTCCAGAATGAGTTCGTGGCCCTGGCAGTCAACGAAGGACCGCTTTTCACACTGAACCAGAGCATTGAGATGACTGACGGCGGAAGCTACGATATCGTGATTCCCGCAGGCATGCAGGCCTATCTTGAAGTCACGAGAAAGACGGAAAAAATCACTGTTTCCACACCGGACTACACGAAATCCTACGATAAGTACAACGATCATCTCTACGATCTGGGCTGTTTTGACGAGGATGAGATCGCCACTGTGACCTGTGAGTTCAGCGAAAATCAGGAGGGCAGCGTGACGGCCAACGTCTACATCTGCTCCGATGAAGAGTACCAGATGGTTCATGACAAACTGGCTTCGTCCCAGCTTGTGACCGACAGCGAGGATGGCTCATACTATGTGAAAGACGGAAAAATCCGCGGTACGATCGACGCCGACCAGGACGGAACCCTTCTTTTCTCCCTCCCCTATGATACGGGCTGGAAGGTGAAGGTGGACGGAAAAACCGTCGAGACCTACGCGGTGGGCCGTTCCCTTCTCGGTATCGACCTCACTGAGGGAAGTCACGAGATTGCTCTCGATTACACGGCGCCCGGACTCTGGGAAGGTACGATTTTAAGCATCCTCTGCCTGGCCCTGTTCTTCCTGACACTGATCCTGGAAAATCAGCGGCGGCTGATTCAGATTCCTCTGGAAGAAGGAATGGAAGCGGCAATTCCGCTTGCCAGACGGGAGGAAGAAGAGGAGCTGGAAGAAGAACAGGATTTAGAAGAATAATTTTTATGGCACCCCGGAAGACTTCGGGGTGCTTTTCTAAACTTAGGGCTTGAAGAAATCGGTTTGTTGTTGTATGATGGTAGGCATGAAAGCGCACAGGGCAGAAGTCTGCCCATCTGCGGCAGGAGAGTAAAAATGGAAATTGATCAGAATTTAGTGGAACTTCTGCACCGGGCAGCCGGCAGCGGGGAAGTGGTCACAGAGGAGCCCATGAGTCGGCACACGACCTTTCGGATCGGCGGCCCGGCGGATTACTTTGTGACACCTCATACGAAAGAGGAGATCCGTCAGGTGATTCAGCTCTGTAAGGCGGAAAGTCTTCCCTTTGCCGTTCTTGGAAACGGGAGCAACCTTCTCGTGGGAGACAAAGGCTTCCGGGGCGTTGTGATCCAGCTGTTTAAAAATTTTTCAGACATCACCATAGAAGAGGAAGATATTTACGCCCAGTCAGGAGCACTTCTAGTCCGTCTGGCCAATCAGGCGGCGAAACAGGGACTGACCGGGCTTGAATTTGCCTCCGGCATCCCCGGAACCTTAGGCGGCGCTGTGGTCATGAACGCGGGAGCTTACGGCGGAGAGATGAAGGATGTGATTCTCTACAGCGATGTGGTGACAGAGGAAGGAGAGTTCTTAAGACTTTCCAGAGAGGAGCTGGAGCTGGGTTACCGGACCAGCGTGATCCAGAAGAAAAATTATTTTGTTCTGGGAGCTGCGCTTCGCCTGAAAAAGGGCGATCAGAACGAGATCCGTTCCATGATGGAAGAGTTGAAGGAAAAGCGTGTGAGCAAGCAGCCGGTGGAATATCCGAGTGCAGGAAGCACCTTTAAACGGCCGGAAGGCTATTTTGCAGGAAAACTGATTATGGATACAGGGCTTCGGGGCTTCTCTGTCGGCGGAGCGCAGGTTTCCGAGAAGCATTGCGGTTTTGTTATCAACAAAGGCGGGGCCACCGCAAAGGACGTACAGCTTTTGATAAAAGAAGTGGCTGACCGCGTGGAAGAGCGTTTCGGCGTCCGTCTGGAGCCGGAAGTGAAGATGTTGGGAGAATTCGAATGAAATTTGTCATTGTAACCGGAATGTCAGGGGCGGGAAAATCCACAGCCCTGAAAATGCTGGAGGATATGGGGTATTTCTGTGTGGATAACCTCCCCATCGCTCTGCTTCCGAAGTTTGCGGAGCTGGCTCATGCGCCCGGAAGCGATATCAGTCAGGTGGCTGTGGGCGTGGATATCCGAAACGGCCGTTCCCTGGATGAGATGGCCTCGGTACTGGAAAACTTAAAAGCATCCGGCGTGGCCTACCAGATCCTCTATCTGGAGGCCAGCGACGAGGTTCTGGTCAAGAGATACAAGGAGACGAGGCGTGCCCATCCCCTGGCCAAACAGGGCCGGGTGGAGGATGGTATCCGCCTCGAGAGAGAAAAGCTTCTTTATTTAAAGGAGAACGCCACCTATATTCTGGATACCAGTCAGCTGCTCACGAGGGAACTTAAGAAGGCCCTGGAACAGATCCTGGTGGAAGAAAAGAACTTCAAGAATCTGATGATCACTGTTCTGTCTTTCGGTTTCAAATACGGGATTCCCAACGACTGTGACCTGGTTTTTGATGTTCGTTTTCTGCCGAATCCCTACTATGTGGACGGACTCAAATACAAGACGGGAAACGATGAGGAGGTTCAGGATTTCGTTATGGACTACGAGATCTCCCATATCTTCCTGGACAAGCTCGTGGACATGCTGAATTTCCTCATTCCCAATTACATACTGGAAGGCAAGAATCAGCTGGTCATCGGCATCGGCTGCACCGGCGGCAAGCACCGCTCGGTGACACTGGCCAACAAGCTTTTTGAGGCGCTGAGCGACCGCTCAGAATATGGAGTCCGGCTGGAACACCGGGATGTGTCGAGGTGAGAGAGATGTCATTTTCCGGGGAAGTGAAAGAGGAGCTTTCACAGAAAGTCAGCACGGCAAGACATTGCCAGATCGCGGAACTGGCAGCCATCATGGGCATGTGCGGCGGCGTGGTCATCACCAGCGGCGACCGTTACCGGGTGAAAATCCAGACCGATAACCTGCCTGTGGCGAGAAAATGCTTTACATTATTGCAGAAAATATTTAATATAGAACCAGAGGTTTCGATCCGACAGCATCAGAAGCCGCAGAAGACCAGAATTTACAACGTTCTGGTGCCGAAGCATGAAGATGCGCTCCGGGTGCTCCAGGCCCTGAAACTCATCGACGGCCATATGGAGATCCGGGAAAACCTCACCGCTGCGGATAATATTCTCCTTCAGAGGACATGCTGTAAGCGGGCGTTTATCCGGGGAGCGTTCTTAAGTACCGGTTCCATGAGCGATCCCAACAAATCCTATCACTTTGAGATTGTCTGTTCCAGCGAGGCAAAAGCCCGGCAGATTCAGGAGCTCATCGGAAGTTTTGATATGGATGCAAAAATAGTGTGCCGAAAGAGATATTTTGTGGTATACTTAAAAGAAGGCGCGCAGATCGTCGATTTACTGAATGTCATGGAAGCGCATGTCGCGCTGATGGACCTGGAAAATGTGCGTATCCTCAAGGAAATGAGAAATTCTGTGAACCGGAAGGTCAACTGCGAGACTGCCAACATTCATAAGACAGTCAGCGCGGCTGTCAAACAGACAGAAGATATCAGATACCTGAAGGCAGCAGGCGGGTTTTCGGACCTGTCGGAGGAACTCCTGGAGACGGCGGATCTTCGCCTGGAAAATCCGGAGGCATCTTTAAAGGAACTGGGGCTTATGCACAACCCACCCATTGGAAAATCTGGAGTCAACCATAGATTAAGAAAACTAAGTAATTTAGCGGAAACGCTGAGAGGAAGTAAGGAGGAGCATTATTATGATTAAGAAACCAGTGATGATCCAAATCAGAAACGGTCTGGAGGCACGTCCGGTGGCACTGCTTGTACAGGTAGCCAGCCAGTACGACAGCGAGATCTATGTGGAGAGTGAGGATCGCCATGTAAACGCCAAGAGTATCATGGGAATGATGACCCTGGGCCTGAACTACGGTGACAGCATCGTTGTTTCCGCCAACGGAATCGACGAGGAAGAGGCCATGAAGGAAATTGAGAAATATCTGAGTGGGAATTGATCAGATCAAAAAACAAAAATCAAGGCTGTCGTACCGACAAAATCTTTGTCGGGCGACAGCCTTTTTTTATGGCTTGCATGCAGAAGAATCTTTTCGTTGCTTCAAGTGTACAGAACGTTAAGCAATCGTATTTATGAGTGAATAGCGACATCGGATTTCGATGCTTCGGAAGGATAGAGGAAAAGAGCACCTCCCTGACTTACCTGAAAGGTATGAACACTGGCTGTAAGTGCTTTTGTTTCCTCATGCACAATTTCTCCGAAACAATCCAGTTTTCTGATGAGAAAGACACCTGGAGCGGAGAAACGGAGTGTAAGTTCCGGGGTTTTTGTTCCATTGAGAAAAATGGTTTCTCGATAGGAAGCAGGATCCGGACTGGGGATGATTTGATTTTCCTTATAAGAGGCCGAGATCCATATCTGGTCTTTGCATGATTCCAGGAGTGGATAAAGAGCCAGTGGAGCATGCGCACGGAAATCTCCACACTGAAGAACTTCACGGTATTTGGTGGAGAAGTTCAGATAATGAGCCAGAACTTTTTTTTGCTCCGTGGTCTGTTCATTTAAATGTACGGAGATCTGCAGAGTCGCAAAGATGTTATTAATAAGCTGAATTGCTACATCTTCTGGCTTCTCGTCCCTGTGCCACATGAGCATATCAGAATGAACGGCAGTGTTTCCACTGATGAGCTTTAAGTCAGTGATTCCTACCCGGTTGCTGATACCGGATAAGGGGCAGTCTCCCACACGAAAAATATTACCGAACCGGCGCATCCTGGGCCCGATATAATTCTGACGGAACTCAATGAGAAGAGAAGGGTTCTGCTTCTGCAGCCTTCTTGAAATCTCCAACATCAGAGCATAGACAGCGTCCTGGATTTCGGAATAATCCATGGTGTCGGAATAAGCGGGGGTATCCGGATAAGAGCGGAAGGAGTCGATGAAATCCAGCTTAAAACCATCCAGATTCCACTCCTTCATACCTTTTTCAAAAACAGAAACCAGATATTCACGAACCTCCGGATAACGAGGATCCAGAGTGCCACAGTGCAGCTCTTCGTCATAATGAAGCAGCTTTTCAGAAAAACGATTCCAGATACGGGAATAACGGCCGATAAAAGGAACACTGTACCAGAGCAGGCATTTCATATGGTGGGAATGGATCTTTTGCACATGGGCGGCAAAATCCGGAAATTTATCCGGTGTGTTTTCCCAGTCACCACAGTAGCCGTAGCCTCTGTTATTGTCAGAGGTCTGCCAACCGTCGTCGATGATCACAGCTTTCATACCAAGAGTTTCTGCCGGACCGTATTCTCTGGAAAGAGCTTCATCGGAGATATCCTGATGATAGGAGTACCAGGTGGAGTACATGGGAATCCGGGCTTCTGCAGGAACCTTCATTGGAGCGTCAGAAGATACACTGTCCCACCAGTTGGAAACTTCTTTCAGTGATTCATAGAAAGGAAGTGTGCGGGTATCCAGTCGGATCGAAAGATGGTATTCCTCTGAAAGCGGCTCAGAGAGAAGAACGGCGGCTTCCAGAAGCATTTCCCCATTTTCTTCGTGGATACCAGGAAAAAGAAGAACATCACGGGCTGCCTCACTAAGCGCCAGAGTCAGGCAGTTCTGGTCATTTCCATTGAAGAAGCAGACCACAGGAGCAGAATGACTCAGATTGATTTGTTGCCCGGGAGCCCAGTCTGCCCGGAGATTTTTTGAAAAACCGGAATCTGCCATCCAGGTGCCGATGATCCCGAGAGCCGGGAATGTCATACGAAGGCGGATATAGGGAAGAGAAGAGGAAGAAAGCTGGAAGCGTTCTGGAAAAGAATCCTTTGCAGATGCATCCGGGCAAATCGTATAGTGGAAAGTGAGCAGGCCGTCCTCTTCACTGGAGGAAACAACATCTGCTTTAAGTTTACGAAAAGATATGTTTACTTTTGGAATATTCATTAGTAAAACCTCCTGATTTAGTATGCTTTTACCATAGCATACGAAATAAAAAAAAACAAGCATTTTACTAAAAAAACAATACAGAAAATTGAATCAGAAAAAGAAGTATAGTAAAAACAACGGAAAAATGAAAAAAAGAGTTGACATCACTGGATATAAGTGCTATATTGGATTCATCAACAGAGAAAACATTTTACTAAAACAAAAGAGGTGTTTTCTACAATGGAATTACTGTTTAGTAAATGAAAGGAGAAACAGAAACGATGAAAAAGAAACTGGTTCTTGGAATGGCAGGAGTGATGGCATTTACCACACTGCTGGGAACAAATGTAGTAATTGGAAATGCAGACGAGGATAAGGTGGAGATCACTTATACCTCCAGAGGAAATGCTGATGAGATCAAGGTTTATCAGCAGGCAGTTGACGCTTTCAATGAGGCACAGGATAAGATCCATGTAACCTTTGAGGCATCTCCCAGTGATGGTTACAGTCAGCAGCTGATCACACAGCTGGCAGGTGGAACCGCAGCAGACGTCATATTTGTAGAGGATACGGTTATGAGTCAGCTGGTGAAAAATGGAACCATCGCTAATATGAAGGATTTCCTGGTAACCGATGATTCTTATGTAAAAGAAGAAGATTTTGGTGAAGGCGTATGGGGCGCAGCAAGAAATGATGAAGGTGTTTATGGTCTGTCTGTAGACTGTAATCCGGTAGTTCTTTATTATTCTCCGAAAATGATGGAAGATCTTGGACTTGAAGATCCGCAGTCCCTGTTTGAAAAAGGTGAGTGGACCTGGGATAATTTTGATAAGATCTGCGATACCCTGAAAGAGAACGGAAAGAGTGGAATGATCCAGTCCGGTGATACCATCCGCCTTTACAACTGGGTATTTGCAAATGACGGAACCGTATGGCAGGGTGATGAGTACAAATTTGATGACAAAGCAAAAGAAGCTTTCCAGTATGTATGCGATCGTATTAATGATGGCAGATTCGTATACGGCGGAACCCTTCCGAATGGTCAGGGTGAGGATGCCATGTTTATGTCTGGCCAGACCGGCTTCATTGCAGCAGGCCGCTGGCTGACTAAAACCTTCTATGAAGAAGGAATCGACTTCGATTATATCCCGTATCCGACAAAGGATGGCTCTCAGTACAAACCCGCACAGGTTTGCTGTGGTTATCTTTCTGTCAATGCAAAATCCGAACATGTGAAAGAGGCAATGGAATTCGCAAGCTTCTACTGCGGAACCCAGGGCCAGGAAGCAAGAATCACCGGAGTTGGAACTTCTGTTCCGTCTGTTACCGGTCTTGATGATATGATGCTGGATTCCAATGTTCCGGCAGATGTGAAACATATCCTTGAGGTTCGTTCCACCGGATGGGCTCTTGGTGATGACTGTGCAAAGGATGGCCTGTATCCGGGACTTCTGGATGCAACCAAAGCTGTATTCGAGGAAGCTTATGTAAATGGAGCAGATGCAGAAGAAACTCTGGCAAAAGCAGAAGAAAAAGCAGCAGAAGTAATCGCAGAGAACGAGTAAAAGCTGAAAAAAGAAAGGAAGCAGTCTTAAATGGACTGCTCCTTTCATTACAAGGAGAGAAATCATGCAGAAAAGACGTAGAATGTGGGGATGGGTATTTGTAGCCCCGCAGTTCATTGGACTTTTGATTTTTGCACTGATTCCACTGGTTATGAGCTTTGTGATCAGTTTTCATGACTGGGACGGAATCGCCGATACCATGAAATTTGTGGGTGTCAAAAACTATGTGCATCAGGTTATGGATTCGGATTTCCAGAAAGCACTGGTCAATACGGTTATCTATTCTATCATGTATATTCCGCTGAACATCGTACTGGCCCTGATCCTGGCTCTTGCAGTGCAGAAGATCAAAGGGAAAACTCTGTACCGGCTGTTTTATTTTATGCCGGTGGTAACCGGTTCTGTGTCCGTAGGTGTTATCTGGACCTGGATTCTGAACGGAGATTTCGGCCTTCTGAATTCTGTTCTGGCAGTTTTTGGAATCAACGGACCGAAATGGCTGACGGATACGCATATGGTCTTGCTCTCCATCGTGATCGTTTCTGTGTGGTGGAATGTTGGTTATAATATGGTATTACTTCTGGCCGGTCTTCAGAATATTCCCGAAGTTTATTATGAGGCGGCAGAGATTGACGGAGCAAATAAATGGGCACGTTTTCGGAATATCACGATTCCCATGCTTTCTCCGACTTTGTTTTTCGTATTGATCAACACAATTATCAGTTCTTTCCAGGTTTTCGACCAGGCCTTCGTTATGACCAAGGGCAGTCCGGTAAAGGCAAGCTATACGCTGGTATATCATATTTACCAGAGTGCTTTTGTGGAATTTAAGATGGGTCGTGCCTGTGCGGCATCCATGATTCTCTTTGTCATTATCCTGGCAATTACGATGGTTCAGATGTATGGATCAAAAAGGTGGGTGAACTATGAACAGTAAAAAAATCAAACCGTCAACGGTTCTTCTCTATCTTGCTCTCAGTCTTGGGGCAGTCATCATGGTGCTTCCCTTCTTATGGACAGCCTTAAGCTCCGTGAAAAGTATGGGACAGATTTTTACTGTTCCGCCGACCATCATTCCACGCCCCTTTGTGTGGAAAAACTATCCGGAATCTCTGGCAGCCCTGCCTTTCGGAAGAGCGTATTTTAACAGCTTTTACATTGCGGCTATCGTGGTAGTGGTGCAGCTACTGACTGCTTCCATGGCAGGCTATGCTTTTGCCAAGCTGAAATTTAAAGGGCATAATGTGATTTTTGTCCTGTTTCTTGCGACAATGATGATCCCGTCACAGGTAACCATGATTCCTCTGTTTATTATCATGAAAAACCTGAAACTCCTCGGAACCCACTGGTCTTTGATCCTTCCGGCCAGCCTGTTTAACGCCTTTGGCGTTTTCCTGATGCGCCAGTTTACTGCTTCCCTGCCGGATGAACTGGAGGAGGCTGCAATCATTGATGGAGCCAGCGTTCCACAGATTTTCTTTAAAATCATCATGCCGCTGATCAAACCTTCCATGGCTGCTTTTGGAATCTTTGTTTTCCTGGGTCAGTGGAACAACTTCATGTATCCTCTGATTTTCCTGAACAAAACGGAAACCTTCACAGTTCCGTTGCTTCTGAATTTCTTCAAGGGTAACTATGCTACGAATTATCCGCTTCTGATGGCAGGAACCATGATCTCTATTGTGCCGGTTCTGGTAGTCTATATTTTCTTCCAGAAACAGATCATTCAGGGAATTGCCATTACCGGAATGAAAAACTGAAAAAAAATCAAGTACGGACTGCCGTACAGAAGAATGGATAAGGAACGGGAAGAACCGTCTGTACATTCGCCTGTACGGCAATTTTTACTGTTTCAGGATACGGCTAGCCCTAAAAAGCAGATTTTGATGCTTGATGGAATACGGAAGAATTACGAGGGGTTTCGCACGGTTAAATCTTGCGGGTAAACAAAGAAGTATGATATAGTAAAAATAAGTGAAGAAAATGACAAGGGAAAGGCGATAAAATGGCAACGCTGAATGATATTGCAGAGGCTTGCGGTGTATCAAAAGCTACGGTTTCCCGGGTACTGAATCAGGATCCGGGTTTTTCTGTAGGAGAAGAGACAAGGGAAAAAATTTTAAACACGGCAGCACAAATGAATTATGAAATGGGGAAAAAGCGCCGTTATGCCAGTGTCAGGCAGAAGTTGGAGAGGGAAAATAACGGAAAACTGACACCGGGATTATCCAGAACAATGAAAATCGGAATTCTGGCATATGGTTTTCCAAGAAGCAACATGGATAACGGCTATTATGAAGTCATCATCAACAGTGTGATGGGAGAACTGAAACGGCTGAATCCAGCCATGCAGATGGAATTTCATTATGTACATCAGGCAGTATATGAGCAGCTGACCGGTCTGGATGCTTTATTTATCATGGGAAAATTTTCCGCGGATCCGGAAAACGAACTGGTAAAAGCAATTCCTTATAAAGTGATCGTCGATTATCCGGCTCCGGAGCAGGCCTTTGATTCCATACAGGTGGATTTTAAAGAAGTGGTTTACCGGGCAATGAATTATCTGCGCCAGAATACGGATGGAAGCGTCGGTTTTGTCGGAGCAGAGGATCATCTGACCCGGCTTGCGGACGGAAAACAGTTTCCATGCAAGGATACAAGACTGGAATTTTATGAAAGATATTGTCAGGAGACCGGTCTGGATGCGTCGGAAAATGTCTGGATTACAGAATGGTTTGGGGCGGAAGACGGCTATCAGCTCACGAAAAAGATCATCGAAGAGGGCCATCTTCCCAAAGGTCTTCTTTATGCGTCGGATGAGCTGGCTCTGGGCGGTTACCGGGCCCTCAGCGAGAAGGGAATCCAGGTAGGTAAGGATATTTCCGTTGTCAGCATCGATAATCTTCCTTACACCAGTTATCTGACGCCGCCTCTGACCACGGTGGCCTTGAATATGCCTCTTCTGGGGCGGACAGCTGCCATGGCACTGGATTCCCAGATCAGAGGAAGAGATTATCCGCTGACCTTTTTTACGCCGGTGGAGCTGATCAAGCGGGAAAGCTGTGTGAAAAAGGCTTAAGAAAACTGCTCTTTCCGGTATTCCCGGGGACTGACATGGTGATAACGGCGAAAAGCCGAAGAAAAATGTTCCGCAGAAGAATATCCAAGTGCTTCCGCAATCTCTGCAATCTTTTTTTGCGGATCGGAAAGCAGAATGGCAGCGGCCGACATACGGGCTTCTGCCTTTTTTTGCTGGAAGGTTTTTCCATAATATTCCATCAGAAGACGTTGCGTCTGTCTGGGACTGAGCTTCAGCCGGTCGGAGAGATCCGGCAGGGAAAGATCCTGGTATTCGTACAGAAAATATTCCTCAATGATAACAGATTTGGAATCCGCCAGATTGTTGGGCGTGAAAACGGAACGGGAAATCTGCAGCTGTTCGTAATTACGGACCATGAGGATAACGAGCTGAGTCAGAAGAAGAGGAACCTGTTCCTGGAAACCGGTATAACGTTTGGCCAGCTCGTCAAAAAGCCGGAGCATAAGTGCATGGATGCCCTGCCGGTCCTGACCGAGCCAGAAGGAAGTCCGGATAAAGGAGGGAAGGACAGAAGCATTTTTCTTCATGTGAGAACTGCTGTCCAGCTTGAAATAGACGCAGTATTCCTCCATCGGGTCATCCGGTACCGGAGTCTGGGCGTGTTCCACATGGGGACCGGTGACAAAAAGCGTGTTTGGTGTAAGTTCAAAATAGGTGTCGTTGGCCTTCAGTTTTCCATGTCCGGTGGAAATGTAGTGGATCTCATAACAGCCGTTTCCATGGATGTGAGAAGGAATCGTTCGTTCAAAGTGTTCAAAAACAATGTTCAGGGCATGGAAAGAAACGCCTTCCAGGGAAAAGTGGATATCCATATCATTGTAGAGCGTGCGCATAAAAGTTTTCTCCTTTCCAATCCGCTGGTCAATGACAAGGCAGCAGATGGAAATCAGACAAAGGAAAGTGTCACTTCCTTGGTTTTCACTGTACAGTTACTTTAGATTTTACCACAAAATACCTTCAAAAACACGACATTTCTGATACAAAAAGGACAGGTTTCCATCTGGTAATTTTTGGTGAAAACGCTATACTGAAAGTATCAAAAGAGCTTGTAAACTGTGAAAAATACAGAAAGAGAGGTATGGAAGTATGGCGGTTAAAATGTTGATGAAGGGTGCGATCCTTCCGGGAAATTCCACGGTGGAGATAAAAGATTTCGAGATTCCGAAGCCGGGTTACGGTCAGGTACTGATCAAAACAAAGGCAACAACCATCTGCGGAAGCGATATCCGCTGCATTTACAGGGAGCATACCGGAAAAGGACCGGAGGGGTATATCCCCGGAATGGTAGCAGGTCACGAACCCTGCGGACAGATCGTGGAAGAGGGCGAAGGCCTGAAACGCTTCAAAAAAGGCGACCGCGTCATCGTTTATCATATTTCAGGCTGCGGCGTCTGCAATGACTGCCGGAGAGGTTATTACATTTCCTGTAAAAGCAAATTCCGTCAGGCTTACGGCTGGCAGAGAAACGGCGGTATGGCTCCTTACATTCTGGCAGATGAGAAGGATCTCATTGCCCTTCCGGACGAGCTTTCCTACAAAGACGGCGCACAGGTAGCCTGCGGTTTCGGAACCGTTTATGAGGCTATCGAGAAGATCGGTATCTGCGGAAACGACGCCGTTCTTGTCACCGGCCTTGGCCCCGTCGGCCTGGCAGCCCTGATGCTGGCAAAAGCCATGGGAGCAAACAAGCTTATCGGTGTGGAGATGAACGATTACCGCATCGATCTGGCGAAAAAACTGGGGCTGGCAGACCTTGTCGTAAAACCAGGTCCTGACGCTCTGGATCAGATCCTCGCAGCCACCGGCGGCAAAGGTGTGGAGAGAGCCATCGATGCTTCCGCAAGTGATCCGGGAAGACAGCTGGCCATCCGTGCTACCAGAGAGTGGGGCAAGATCGCTTTCGTCGGCGAGGGCGGCACCTGCACCTTCAATCCGAGCCCGGATATCATTCATGGCCAGAAGACCATTTACGGTTCCTGGGTAACATCTCTCTGGAGAATGGAAGAGCTCGTGGAGCGTCTCGTTCGCTGGAACATTCATCCGGAAGACCTCATCACCCATGAGTTCCCGCTGGAGAAAGCAGGAGAGGCTTACAGCCTTATGGCCGGCGGAAAATGCGGTAAAGTGGCCGTTGTATTCAACGACTGAACAGAAGGAGACAGATAATAATGGAAAAAATTGATCAGAACAAGGTTCCGAAAAGGAAGTTTTATACAGGGGAGGAGATTCCTGCAGTTGGTCTTGGTACCTTCGGCTCTGACAAATACGGCCCGGAAGCGATTTCCGAGGCCGTGTACGGAGCAATAAAATTTGGCTACCGCCTCATCGACTGCGCCGCCGTTTATCAGAACGAGGCCCAGATCGGTCAGGTGCTGAAACGCCTCTTTGACGAGGGCGTGGTGGAGAGAAAAGACCTCTTCATCACCTCCAAGGTATGGAACGATATGCATGAGAAGGTGGGAGAATCCTGCCGTCAGAGCCTCAAGGATTTAGGGCTTGAGACCATCGACCTCTTTTTCGTTCACTGGCCCTTCCCGAACTATCATGCACCGGGCTGCAGCGGCGACTCCAGAAACCCGGATTCCAGGCCCTTCTCTGTGGAAGAGTTCATGAAAACCTGGCGTCAGTGTGAAGAGCTGGTGGATCAGGGGCTGGTGCGCTACATCGGCATGAGTAATATGACCGTTCCGAAGCTTGAGGCTGTTCTGCCTCTCTGCCGGATCAAACCGGCGGCTCTGGAGATGGAGCTTCATCCATCCTTCCAGCAGCCCAAGCTTTTCGACTATGCAGTGAAGCATGACATTTTACCCATCGGCTACTGCCCGTTGGGTTCTCCGTCAAGACCGGAGAGAGACCGCACAGCCGAGGACGTGGCAGATTCCGAGCTCCCCTCCGTGGCAGCAGCAGCGAAGGCCCATGGCGTTCATCCTGCAAACATCTGTCTTAAATGGGCAGCCCAGCGGGGCCAGGTACCGATCCCCTTCTCCGTCAAGGAGCCTCAGTACCAGTCAAATCTCACCTGCGTCACCGAAGATCCGCTGACAGCAGAAGAGATGGAAGCCATCACCAGGGACGACAGAAACTGCCGCCTCATCAAAGGCCAGGTTTTCCTCTGGGAAGGCGCCCATGGCTGGGAAGCTCTCTGGGATCTGGATGGCAGGATTACAGAAAAAGAATAAGATTGTTATGAAAAGGTCCGTCGCTGTGGCGGACGAGGATTCCTTCTACCAGCGCAGCGAAGAATACACAGAAAAGGCTCTGGAAAAGAAATCCGTAGCACTGGGCTATACCTTTGATCAGACCGATTACTCAAATGAAATCGCAGCCGTGACCTCCGTGATGAACCAGTACCTCTCTTCTCTGGAATATGGCACCGTGGATGATCTGGATTCATACTATGAAGAGTTCACAAGCGCTCTTGACGATGCCGGAATGGACACCCTGATCGCAGCAAACCAGGAACAGTTAAATGCCTTTTTAGGAAAATAAAAAAGCTTTTTAAAGCGGCACAAAATGTGGCGGCAAGATTGCATCTTGTCGCTATTGTGATATGATTAGATCAGAAGGGGAGGAACTCAGGATGTTTGAAGTAAAGAAAGCGCTTCCGGTTTGGGGAGCAACGATGAAAAACAAGTGGAATCAGTTCGCCGGTTTTTACACGAAACTGGAAAAGCCAGGCGAAGTGACCTTCCGCATTGCGGCAAGATCCTATTACCGCTTGTATGTGGATGGAAACATGCTGGCTTCGGGGCCGGCGAGAACCGCGGAGCATTACTGCCGCGTGGATGAGATCCGGACGGAGCTCAAAGGCCAGGCAGATATCGCAGTGGAAGTGGTCGCTCTGTCCAAACCGGAAAAATACTGCAATGACTGCACGATGGAAGATGGGCTGTTTTTGTGTGAGATTCTGGATGCGGACGGAGAGGTTCTGGCGGCGACCGGCGGGGAAGAGTGGAAGTATAGGGAACTTCTGTACCGGAGAAGTCTTGTGGAGACGATGAGCCATAGCCGGGGAATCCTGGAATATTATGATCTGACGCCAACGTCCTTCGACTGGATGCGGGGAAAAAGTGAGTGGGAGCCCTGGGCACTGGTGGAGGAGAAGATCGGCTGGCTTCCGAGAAATGCCAAATATCCGACCTACCGGCCGCTTGACATGCAGGCAATGACCGGAATCTATGATGAGGTTGTGGATAAAGAAGCCTTTGAGAATCCGCCGCTCAGCCTTGCGAAACTGTTCAATCCGACCTATTTTTCCGTCATTCCGGAAGAAAATTACTTTGTCGATCAGATCCGGGCAGAAAAGAGTGTTCCTTTCTCAGGAAAAATGAAGCGCCTGTCGCCGACAGAGTATGAGATCACTCCGGGAGTGCAGCCGACGGGCTGTGTGTGGGAGCGGGAATTTTCGGATGTTGGTTTCATTGACTTTACGATTTCTGTGGAAAAAGAATGTACGCTGGATGTGCTCAATACGGATCACAGGGGCCTCTATGGAGCGATCCGGGGAAATTCCTACTGCTCCCGCTACCATCTGGCTCCGGGCAGCTATCACCTGACAACCTTTGAACAGAAGCTGACCAGATATGTGAAATTCGTACTGCGGACAGAGGGAAAAGTCACAGTAACCAGGCCGAGACTGCTGGAAGACACCTATCCGGACGGAAGAGAAAATTCCTTCAGCTGCAGTGATGGGGAGCTGAACCGCATTTATGAGGCGGCAAGAAGAACCCTTCGCCTCTGTACCCTGGATATTTATATGGATTGCCCCCAGAGGGAGCGGGGCGGCTGGCTGTGTGATTCCCAGTTCAATGGTCCGGCAAGCTGGCTGATGTTCGGTGATCTGACGGTGGAGCATGACTTCCTGGAAAACTTCCTTCTGACAGACCCGGATGAAAAATGGAAGAGTTTTTTCCCGGAGGTCTATCCCGGCGTTCACAAGAGTCCGGAGGAAGTGGGAATCACCAATTGGTCCTTCTGGCTGGTGACGGAGCTTTACGATTATTATCAAAGATCCGGAGACCGGGAGTTTATCGATAAATATGCGTGTCGGATTGAGCGGTTTATAGAGGGAATGCTGACCTTACGCGGAGAGAGCGGCCTGCTTGAAAATCTGCCGAACGCCTTCGTGGACTGGTCCATTTCCAACAAAGAGTTCAACCTGCAGCCGATCAATGTGCCGAATAACTGTCTGGCGGTCTGCCTCCTGGAGCGTGCGGCCGAAATGTACCGGAAGCCGGAGTGGGCAAAGACGGCGCAGGAAATGCGGACGGTCATTGAAGGTCTCACGGGCAGCGGGGCGCTTTTCGGAGCAGATGGAGACGCTGCTGTCCTGGAAAATGGCAGATTCCACAGAACGGGTGTTAAGACGGAGGCCGGCATGGCACTGGAGTTGTGGTCAGGCTTTCATCTGGAGAATAAAGTCTACATCCAGCAGTTTGTGAATGCGCTGGGACCATGCCCGGAATACCGGCCGAACCCGAATGTGGGCCGGACCAACATGTTTATCGGCATGATGATCCGTTTTGAGGTGCTTGCCCGTCTGGGACGAAGCGAACAGCTGATCCGGGAACTGAAGGACGTCTATCTGCAGGAGCTGAGAGACGGCTCGGGAACCCTCTTTGAGAATGTCCATGCCCTTTCCGGCTGTCATGCCTTCAATGGAGAAGCCGGTGCTCTGATCGTGAATCAGGTGCTTGGTCTTGGACAGCCGCTGCAGCTGACGAAAACCGTGACGATATGTCCGCATCCGGCTCGCCTTCGCTGGGCCGTCGGAACGGCGGAAACCGAGGACGGAACCATTTTCATGGACTGGAGCAGCGAACCGGATGAGCATCGGCTGGTCGTCCGGCTTCAGCTTCCGAAGGGGTGGAAATATGAGTTTCAGCGGCCCTTTGAGCTGGAGGGCTGGGAGATTAAAATAGAGGTTTCTTCCCTTGCAGCTTGATTTCATTTCCGGCCGCAGCGGAAGAGTCAGAAAGCATCCATGCGACCCAGTTCTATGACTGGGAAGCGAAGGAAACCGGAGTAACCGCCTTCTGTGAGAAACCGCTCTTCATGTCACAGCTTCGGGAACTTCTGTCCAATCCCGTTCCGAAGGAAAAAACTCCGGAAGAAAAGCATTTTGACGAGGCCGGCATGAACGGCCACCTGGTCAAGCCGGTCAGCAGGGATAAGCTGCTGAATATGATTCATAAGATTTTGAAAAAATAAGAGAAAGACGCCAGCGCGGAAGATTGCACTGGCGTTTCTTATATAATATAACTATTGTGTTCCTAATTTTACAAAGATCGGTTCATGTTCCATAGCCGGAATGATCTTTTGCAGCAGATCTTCCGTGCGAAGCCGCAGGCTCGAGGTATTGATGCAGGGATGGCAGCCGATATACTTTCCTCTGAGCACGTCCTCGTCGATCAGGAGCTGTACCCGGTTTTCCTTGTCATTCATAAGTCCCAGCACGCTCATGGAGCCCGGCGTGATATCCAGAAACTCTTCCATATAAGTATCTTTTGCGAAAGAGAGTCTTGCCGAGCCGATCTGTGAGGAGAGCTCTTTCGTCTTAAATTTCTTATCCCCCGGTATCATCAGCAGGTAAAAGCTGGTTTCCTGCCGGTTGCAGAGAAAGAGATTCTTGCAGATCGTGGCATCAAGCATCTTGTCGATTTCCTCGCAGGCTTCCATCGTCATGGCTGCCTCATGATCGATCCTCTGATAAGCCACCCCCAAACTATCCAGAAAATCATAAGTCCGAATTTCTTTCTCCAGTCTCCCGGCTGTATCTTCCGGCCGTCCGTTCACTAATTCCATGTAAAGTTCACTCCTTAAAAATAGTTTCGTTTGTCTCAGAGGATTATAGCATATGGGGGTGGAAAAAGGTAATACTTTGATGTTATGACATAAAAAACAGAACAAATATTCGAAAACACCCCTATACTTTTAAAAAAATTTCTGCTATAATCGGAAGACAGAGCGCAAACCGGGCGGCGAAGCCGCCTTAGAGATAGATAGTGCAAGAAGGAGGTTTCCATGGATCATTTTGAGTTGCATTCCGAATATCAGCCCACCGGCGATCAGCCGGCGGCCATCGCGGAGCTGGTGAAGGGCTTCCGGGAGGGAAATCAGGCGGAGACGCTTCTGGGAGTCACGGGGTCGGGTAAGACCTTTACGATGGCGAATGTGATTCAGCAGCTGAATAAGCCCACGCTGATCATCGCCCACAATAAGACGCTGGCGGCCCAGCTTTACGGGGAATTTAAAGAGTTTTTCCCGGAAAACGCGGTGGAATACTTTGTCTCCTACTACGATTATTACCAGCCGGAGGCCTATGTGCCTTCGACGGATACTTATATTGCAAAGG
>OGDF01002042.1_pt1 | contig 28399 bp, 22 predicted proteins | sample 1570141 | NCBI WGS metagenome assembly OGDF01 (sample SAMEA4370581, study PRJEB24528) | human gut metagenome | reverse complement strand
CCCAGGGCGCTGCCCTGGGCTAAGAGCTTCTGCCCCTTCAGGGCGTGCTGCTTGCATGAGCTTCTGCCCCTTCAGGGCGTACTGCTTGCATGAGCTTCTGCCCTTTCAGGGCGTGTGGAACTTACCTGCAAAACTTGAGGCCTATATATAAAACTTGAGGCCTATATATAATAATAAGGTGTAAGGGCAAAAGAGAAAAGACAAAAAGAAATAGCAAAAAACAGAAACCAAGATATGAACGATAAAGGCAACCTGACAGACAAACGTCCACCCCTGCTGCCAACGATTATAGGAACAGGCTTAGGCAGCGGTTTCTGGCCTTGGGGTCCAGGAACTGCCGGCACAGTATTGGGCACGCTGATATGGGCCGTAATAGCATTATTTGCAGGATTGGACGGAACAACATTGCAGACCACCATGTTGCTGCTGACCATAGTATTCACCATATTGGGCACATGGGCCACCGCACAACTCCAGCCCTACTGGGGCGAAGATCCAAGCCGCGTGGTTATCGATGAGATTGTGGGAGTATGGATTCCACTGTCGCTCATCATACCTTTCGAAGAGGCTGGTCACAAAGCCGACTCACTCTGGTGGGCTGTGATTGCATTGGTGCTTTTCCGCTTCTATGATATGGTAAAGCCTCTTGGCATCAAGCGCCTTGACCGCATGAGAGGTGCTTTCTACGTGATGGCCGATGACATCCTTGGAGGTATCTATGCGGCAATCACGATGGTTATTATCAAAATAGCATGGGCATGGGTAAGATAAAACATGAACTATATACTTTCGGCAAGGCAGAGGTTACGGCTTCGATGGGCTCCGCGGTAGACTTCGGTCTGGCATTCATACTGTCCGACATCGTAGGAATCTATTATGGTCTGGCAAATGCCTTGGGCGTGATGGCAGGTGGCGTGACCAACTGTTGTCTGAACTACCGTTACGTTTTCGGCGATTCCAATCGCAGGAAAAGAAGTGTGGCATGGCGATATTTCATCGTATGGGCCATCAGTTGGTTACTCAATTCGGGAGGCACCATCGCACTTACCGAGTTTATCAACAGTCACGAGCGCCTCGATATTCACTATCTCATACCCAAGAGTGTGGTGAGCATCCTCGTTGCCCTGTTGGTCAACTATCCTGCCCAGCGCAAGTTTGTATTCAAGCCTGCCAAACAGAAGTCTGCCGAAGAAAATTAAGACATCGAGCTTTCACAAGTTCAGAAGTCAAAGAAGTTGACCAAAACATTCAGAATCAATAACAATTCAAAAAATATGAACTACAGAGATTTCTTACAGAAAGTCATCTATGTGATCATCAATCCTATCATCAAGGCGATGATCCGTTTGCACATCACCCCCAACATTGTTACCTTCATCGGTTTCATAGGCAATATCGTGGCAGCTGGTTTCTTCGTTGAGGCAGCTCTCACACAGAGTCTGGAACTCTTGGGATGGGGAGGACTCATCATCCTTGCAGCAGGACTCTTCGACATGATGGACGGCCGTCTGGCACGAATGAGTGGAAAAAGCAGCCTTTTTGGAGCATTATGGGACTCGACACTCGACCGCTATAGCGAACTGGTAAGCCTCTTCGGCATCTGCCTTTACTTCTTGCGCATGCAAGACGAGATGGGCTTTTGGATGGGCATCGTCACCTTTGCGGCCATGATAGGCTCAGTAATGGTGAGCTACGTACGTGCCCGAGCCGAGGGACTGGACATCGAGTGCAAGGTTGGACTGATGCAACGCCCCGAACGAGTTGTAGTGACAGCTGTCACAGCCATGCTCACTGGTTGCATGGCAGATATATGGTGGCTTACCGGCGGTATGATTCTCATAGCCGTACTCGCCAACATCACAGCTTTCTGGCGCATAGCACATTGCTACATCGTGATGAATAAAAAGGAGGCAGAATGACAAGTTTGTATCTCATCGCCGTCTTCGCCCTGCTCATAGCATGGCAGAAGACCCGCAAGTTTGCACTTTATTTCCTGCCATGGCTCATCTTTGCCGTGACATACGACTCCATGCGCTTCTACCCTAATTATATGGTAGGCAGCATCGATGTACGTGGACTTTACGAAGCCGAGAAGTCTCTTTTCGGCATAGCAGCACAGACTCCAACAGAGTTTCAGACCATTGCCGACCATTCGCAGATGATGATTCCAGGCGAATATTTCAGTGTGCACCATGCAGCCCTGCCCGACCTTATGGCAGGATTCTTCTACCTCTGCTGGGTTCCTGTTCCAGTAGGCTTTGCGCTCTATCTGTTCTTGAAGAAAGAATATCGTTGGTTTGTGCGTTTCTCATGGACATTTCTTGCGGTCAACCTCATAGGCTTTGTAGGCTATTACATCCATCCAGCCTCACCACCCTGGTATGTGATGGAGTATGGATTCTCCCCCATCTTGGGAACACCGGGCAATGTGGCAGGTCTGGCACGCTTTGACGAGTTGGTGGGCTATCCTGTCTTCCACTCCATCTATTGTCACAATTCCAATGTCTTTGCTGCCGTACCCAGTCTGCATGCAGCCTATATGTTGATCACCACCTTCTATGCAGCCAAGAGTCACCAGCATTGGTTTACCACTGCAGCCTTCGCCATCATCTGTATGGGCATTTGGTGGACAGCAGTCTACTCGGGTCATCACTACATCATCGATGTACTGCTTGGCATCATGACCGCAATCATTGGCATCCTGCTCATGGAGAAAGTAGTTTTCAAAAGATTCCTGAACAGGAATAGCCAAGAAGAACATTAACACCTCACGCGGGTTGAAGAAGCCACAGTTCAGGCAAGCACCTTTTTGAAACAGCGACGGCGTCGATGCTGTTCGCTCTCCAAATATTGCCACTGGTTTCTTACGCCCGTGTTCGATTCCATCTGCGGCATTGCCTCTGCCCACTTGAAACCATACTTATGATACTGCTCAATGAGATGGGCAAAAATGATGGCATTGGCACCCTTGACACGGTAGGCAGGCAACACACCGATGAGCAACAGATCTACAGTATCTGTCTTATGCCACTTGAGCACCTTCAGCAGATGCCACCATCCCCAAGGCAGAAGCTTGCCGTTGCGTGTCTTCTGCAAGGCTCTGGCAAAAGAGGGGAAGGAAACGCCAAAGCCTACCAACTTTCCACCCAGCTCATCTATCTCTTCCTGCGAAACACCCTGCTCGTCATCAGCTGCTGTCACACTTCGGTCAACCACGCCAACCACCAAATCGAGGTCAGCCATCTTGATGTACTGGTCTATCAACTGGTTGATTTGCTTCTCAGACAACTGCTGGAAGTCGTACAGGTTGGCATAAGTCTCGTTCAGTATCTCGAAGATGCGATGTCCCATACCTTTCTTCACCAACTGACTGCGGCTGAAGCGGTAAGGATGCAGGTTGTATCTTCGTTCTATCATCTGTGCCGTCTTGGCAAACTTCTCGGGTGTCACCTCAGGCACCTTGATACGATATTCCATCCAGTCGTTATCTTTCTCGAATCCTCCCAAAGCCTCGATGTGCTGAGGATAATAAGGATAGTTGTAGATAACATAGGCTGTGGCAAGACGGTCGAAGCCTTCGATAAGCATTCCCTCACGATCCATATCGGTAAAACCAAGTGGTCCTACCATTTCTGTCATTCCATGTTCACGGCCATACTGCTCCACCGTCTCCAACAAAGCACGCGACACATTAGGGTCGTCAATGAAGTCGAACCATCCGAAGCGAACCTGCTTCTTCTGCCACTCCTCGTTGGCACGATGATTGATGATGGCAGCCACACGTCCCACCACCTTTCCTCCTCTCAAGGCCAGGTAATACTCCGCCTCACAGAACTCGAAGGAAGAGTTTCGTTCCTTCGACAAAGTGTTCTCCTCATCGAATCGGATGAATGGAACAGCATACTCATTATCTTTATAAAGATCGCAGTAAAAACCGATAAAAGCATCCAAGTCTTTCTTACTGCTCACCTTCTTGATTTCTATCTGATTGCCTTGTCGCATTGTTTCTTTCATGCCGCAAAGTTACAAAGATATTTCAAAATATGCAAATTTTAGGTTTGAAATGTGTTCTGAAAAATTAACACTGATTTAGATACATTACACCACACAAGCCTTGGCTTTATCGGAAAAAAGCAGTACTTTTGCACGCATGAAAAGAGAGACCGACAATTACACATTCCTCACCCATGCCCCAGTACATAAAGTGATATTCACAATGGCTGTGCCTACCATTGTAAGCATGCTTTCTACAAGTATGTACAATCTTGCTGACACCTATTTTGTGAGCAGTATCAACACACAGAGTGTGGCAGCCGTGGGCATCTCCTTCTGTATGATGGCTGTCATACAGGCTGTAGGATTCTTCTTCGGACATGGATCTGGCAACTATATCTCACGACGTTTGGGAGCCAAGGACACTGACAGCGCACGCAAGATGGCTGCTACCGGAGTCGTGCTCAGTTTCATTTCAGGACTCTGCATCACCATCCTCGGACTGTCATTTCTTACACCACTCTCTCTGCTGCTCGGTTCCACCCCTACCATTCTTCCCTATACAGAACGCTACTTGGGCATTATCCTGCTCGGGGCTCCGATAATGACCATGTCGCTGACTCTCAACAACCAGATGCGCTTTCAGGGCAACACGATGTATGCCATGAAAGGTATTCTGTCGGGTGTGTTACTCAACCTCGTGTTGGCTCCAACACTCATCCTTTATTTCTGTTTGGGAATCACGGGAGCCGCCATTGCCACACTAATCAGTCAATGCTTCGGATGCCTCATACTTCTACTAATGACAACCAAGGGACAGAACATTCGTATCGAGCCACGGCTTTTCACACCTTCGAAGGCATTTCTGAAGGAGATCATAGCAGGAGGAACCCCCTCGCTCTCGAGACAAGGATTAGGCAGTATTTCCACCTTGATGCTCAACGTGGCAGCAGGCTCATACGGAGACGCAGCCATCGCCGGCATGAGTATTGTCACCCGAATAGCCTTCTTCACCTATGCCATCGTCATCGGTTTGGGACAGGGCTTCCAGCCACTTTGCGGATTCTGTTATGGCGCACGTCTCTACAGTCGTGTAAAAGAAGCCTTCACCTTCTGTATCAAGTGCGGCACGATCTTCCTTACCGTCTGCGCTGTAGCAGGATTTGTCTCTGCCGAATCCATCATCACTCTCTTCAGAGACGAGAACGAAGTGGTGAGTGTGGGAACAGCAGCCCTGCGCTGGCAGGTACTCAGCTTTCCACTCGTGGCCTTCATCGTATTGACCAATATGCTCACGCAGACCATTAGAAAGCCCATACGCGCCAACCTGGTAGCCGCCGCCAGAAGCGGTCTTTTCTTTATCCCGCTCATCATCATCCTGCCCCATTGTTTCGGACTTCTTGGTGTCGAGATGTGCCAGGCATGTGCCGACATTTGCTCCTTTGCCCTGGCGGCTCCCATTGCCTGGAGTGCCTTCCGTGATATGAAGAAAGAACAGGCAGAAAAACAAAAAACACCACAAACTTTTGGGAAATAAGAAAAAAATCGTAACTTTGCAACGGATTTTTACTGACACAATTGAGAAATGAGCAAAGACAAGCTAACTCATCAGCTGACCGAAACCATCGAAGAGCTTTCATGCCCCAAGTCGCTGAAAGGTCTGTTTCATCAGCACAGGGACGGGAACCCGCTTCCTTCGGGCAAGGCGCTCGAAGAAATCATCAATTTATCCCGCTCCATCCTTTTCCCCGGATATTATGGTAACTCATCGGTCAACATATCCACTATCAAATACCACATCGGAGTGAGAGTGGAGAAACTCTACGAGAAACTGACAGAACAGATTCTCGCAGGCCTCTGCTTTGCCAACGACTGCGAAAGCGAGACCTCACAAGAACTGCTGCGACAGAGAGCCAAGGCCGGCGTCATAGCAGCCAAAGCCATCATGGAGTTTCCCCGACTCAGAAAGATTCTTGCCACCGACGTGGAGGCGGCCTACGAAGGCGACCCTGCTGCTGTAAGCCAGGGAGAAATCATCTCCTGCTATCCTGTGATCAAGGCCCTCACCAATTACCGTATAGCCCATGTACTCTTCGAACTTGGCGTGCCACTCATCCCCAGAATGATGACCGAGCTGGCACACTCTGAGACGGGTATCGACATTCATCCCGAAGCAACGATCGGCAAACATTTTACCATCGACCACGGAACGGGTGTGGTAATAGGCGCCACCTGTATCATTGGCAACAATGTGAAACTCTACCAGGGAGTAACCCTCGGGGCCAAGAGCTTCCCACTCGACAAGGACGGCAATCCTATCAAGGGCATTCCACGCCATCCTATCCTTGAGGATGACGTCATCGTGTACGCCAATGCCACCATCTTAGGGCGAATCACCATTGGCAAGGGATGCGTCGTGGGAGCCAACGTATGGGTCACCAAGGATATGCAGCCAAAGACAAAGAAATACAAGAAAGAAAAAACAAGTTTATTAGACATAGAATTCTATAATGGAACAGGAATTTGAACTCATTGCCAAGACCTTCATGGGCTTAGAGCCCGTCTTGGCTGAGGAGCTCACCCAGTTGGGTGCCAACAATGTACAGATAGGTCGCCGTATGGTTTCCTTCACAGGCGACAAGGAAATGATGTATCGTGCCAACTTCCAGTTGCACACTGCCATCCGAGTACTCAAACCCATCAAGCACTTCAAGGCTCGCTCTGCCGAAGAAGTGTACGACGAGGTGCAGAAGATTAAATGGGACGACATTCTCGACGTGAAGAAGACATTCTCGGTCGACTCTGTGGTCTACTCGGAGGAGTTCCGCAACTCACGCTTCGTTACTTATAAGGTAAAGGATGCCATCGTGGACTGGTTCCGCGAGAAACTCGGCACACGACCTAATATCAGCGTTTCCAATCCAGACATCCGCCTCAACATTCACATTGCAGAAGACAAGGCTACCCTGAGTCTCGACTCAAGTGGTGAGAGTCTGCATCGTCGTGGCTACAGACAGGAGCAGGTGGAGGCACCTCTCAACGAGGTACTTGCTGCCGGTATGATTCTCATGACAGGCTGGAAGGGCGAGTGCGACCTCATCGACCCTATGTGTGGTTCTGGAACCATCGCCATCGAGGCTGCCCTCATTGCCCGCAACATCTCGCCAGGAGTATTCCGTAAACAATTCGCCTTCGAGAAGTGGAACGACTTCGATCAGGAGCTCTTCGACCGTATCTATAACGACGATTCACAGGAACGTGAGTTCGAGCACCACATCTATGGCTATGATATAGACATGAAGGCTGTCAACACAGCGGCTCTCAATGTGCGTGCAGCTGGTATGACCAAAGACATCACCATCGCACAGAAAGACTTCAAGGATTTCGAGCAGCCTGCCGAGAAGAGCATCATCGTGATGAATCCTCCTTACGGCGAGCGCATCTCTACCCCTAACCTCTTGGGCACATACAAGATGATTGGCGAACGCTTCAAGAAGGCCTTTGCAGGCAACGAGGCCTGGGTACTGAGCTATCGCGAGGAATGCTTTGAGCAGATCGGCTTGAAGCCAAGTATCAAGATTCCTGTATTCAATGGAAGTTTGGAGTGCGAGTTCCGTAAATATGTCATGTTTGACGGCAAGATGAAGGACTTCCGCTCCGAAGGCGGCATCGTGAAGACCGACAGCGAGAAGCGAGAGATGGCACAAAAGCACCGTTTCAAGAAGGAACGCGAGTTCAAGAAGCGCATCACAGAGGAGACTGAGAACGAAGAAGACGATATTCGCTCATTCAAATTCCATACCAACCGCTTTGCCGACTTCGAGAAAAACCGCGAGGACATCCGTCGTGGCAACAAGACACGTTCGGCAGAACGCCGCAACGACGACAACGATGACAGACGCTCTGGCAAGAGTTTCAAGGGAGGCGACCATGACTTCAAGCGTGGAGGAAAAGACTTCAAGCGGGGTGGCGACTTCAAAAGAGGTGGCAAGAACTTCAAGCGTGGAGGAAAACGTGGCTTCGATAACTTCGGCGATGAGGACTAAAAAGTAAAGAACAAACAAAAAATCATGAATTTTAGAAAATCTCTATACCAAGTTTCACTGGTTACTATAATGGCTATATCTGCAGTCAACACACAGGCACAGGGCGTAGTTCCTGCACAGAAGGGCGATAAGACATTTACACTCGAAGACCTGAACTTCGGTGGCAACAATTATCGCAATATGGTGGCAAAGAACCGCTGGTGCACCTGGTGGGGCGACCAGCTTGTACGTCAGGATGTAGATGCATGCTATCTGGTAAACAAAACCAATGGCAAGGAAACTAAACTCTTCGGCATCAACGACATCAACCAGTGGATTGCTCCTACCAAGGACGTAAAGGTAAGGGCTCTTTACAATGCCAGGTTCCCCTTTGCAGGCAAGAGCATCGTTATGGTAAGCAACGGCAGCAAGACCTATACCGTCGACTTCAGGAAGCACCGTCTGATCAGCGAGTTGGAGTTTCAAGAGGACGAAAATCTCCTCGAAGCCAACACTCAGCAGAACGCCTTCGCTTACCTGAAAGGCAGCAACCTGTATGTACGTACCTTCAATGCGGCACCCGAGAACGCAATGACCAAGGAGAAGAAATCGCACGATTTCCAACTCTCTGCTGATGGAAGCCGCGAGATCGTATACGGGCAAAGCGTTCACCGCGATGAGTTCGGCATATCGAAAGGCACCTTCTGGAGTCCCAATGGTGAAAGACTGGCTTTCTATCGCATGGACCAAAGCATGGTGACCGATTATCCTCAGGTCAACATACCTGAGATAGGCTTCGATCATCCCGAGACACAGAGTTGCATCGCTACTCCCGCTCCCGACAAATATCCTATGGCTGGCGAGACCTCTCATCAGGTCACCGTGGGTGTGTTCGACTGTCTTACAGGAAAGACCATCTATCTGAAGGCTGGCGACCCTACCGACCGTTACTTCACCAACATAGCATGGAGCCCCGACAGCAAGACCGTCTATATGTTCGAGGTCAACCGCGACCAAAACGACAGCCGCCTTACTGCCTATGATGCAGAAACCGGCGAGAAGACTGGCGAGCTCTATCGCGAGACCGATGAGAAATATGTAGAGCCACTCCATCCTATCATGTTCCTGCCTTGGGACAGCAACCGTTTCATCATGCAGAGCCGCAAGGATGGCTACAATCATCTTTATCTCTGCACATTGGGCAAGCATGGCAGTCGTATGGCAAGCAACACCGAGTCGCTTGACATCCGTCAGCTGACTTCTGGCAAGTGGGAAGTGATGGAAGTGCTCGGTTTCAACAGAAAGCACAAGAGCATCATCATAGCCAGCAACGAGTGCTCACCTATTCAGAGAAACATCTTCTTAGTAGACGCCCAGACTGGCAAGCGCACCATGATGGACGACTGTGGCAAGGGATGGCACAATGCCACTCTGAGCGAGAGCGGTCAGTTTGTCTATGACAACTACTCTACTCCTGATGTGCCTCGCAAGATAGCCATCGTGAATACAGAGAACGGCAAGCGCACAGCATACTTCACAGCCGAAAACCCATGGAAGGGCTACAATGTACCGGAATACAGCTGCGGCACTGTCAAGGCGGCCGATGGCGAGACCGATCTCTACTGGCGCATGGTGAAACCCACCAACTTCGACCCTGCCAAGAAATATCCCACCATTATATATGTATATGGTGGACCTCATGCCCACAACGTAGACGCCCGCTGGAACTACAGCAGCCGTGGTTGGGAGACCTACATGGCAGAGAAGGGCTATCTACTCTTCATCCTCGACAACCGTGGAAGCGAGAACCGTGGCAAAGCTTTCGAACAGGCCACCTTCCGTCAACTCGGACAGATAGAGATGCAGGACCAGATGAAGGGTGTGGAATATCTCAAGACCCTTCCCTATGTGGATGCTGACAGAATAGGCGTTCACGGATGGAGTTTCGGAGGATTCATGACCATATCGCTGATGACCAACTATCCTGAGGTCTTCAAGGTAGGTGTGGCAGGAGGACCTGTTATCGACTGGCACTGGTATGAGGTGATGTATGGCGAACGCTATATGGACACACCACAGACCAACCCTGAAGGCTACAAGAAAACCTCCTTGCTCTACCAGGCCAAGAACCTCAAGGGCAAGTTGCAGATCATACAGGGCTTGAACGATGTGACAGTAGTACCACAGCATTGCCTCACCTTCCTCAAAGCATGCATTGCAGCCGGCACACAGCCCGACTTCTTTGTCTACCCTGGCGAGCCTCACAATATGCGAGGACATCAGAGCACTCATCTGCACGAGCGCATCAGCCAGTATTTCTTCGACTATCTGAAGTAAGAGAAGCTATCTGCTGACACACTATAGCAAAAACATAAAACCTACAGTCAACCTGCAAGGAAAAAGCAGGAAAACATGACTGCAGGTTTTATGTTTTTGCTTTTTTAGCAACCTCATCGACCATCACCCACAACTCTACAAAAAGCTCGACCAGATAGCCATCAGGGGTTGGCTCAACATCTATTATGACATCTACAAACAATATTTCAGCAAATAACGCTTGCCTTTTCACCCTTTTTTAGTAACTTTGCAGCCGAAAAAGAGTAAAACAGGAGAGGTGTTCCAGGAGTTAATAACTCCTGACAAACATACGAAATAAAAATAATAACAAACAATAACTTACAGCAAATGAAAATTTTATTGTTGGGAGGCGGTGGCCGTGAGCACGCCTTAGCATGGAAGATCGCCCAGAGCGAGAAGTGTGACAAACTCTATATCGCACCAGGCAATGCCGGTACGATGAATGTCGGTGAGAACGTAGACATCAAGGCCGACGACTTCGAGGCACTTAAGAATTTCGCCGCAGAAAAGGGTGTCGACATGGTGATAGTAGGTCCTGAAGACCCATTGGTAAAGGGTGTGTACGATGATTTCAAGGCTGACCCACGTACCAAGAACATCCCTGTCATCGGTCCATCAAAGGCTGGTGCCGTGCTTGAGGGAAGCAAGGATTTCGCCAAGCAGTTTATGAAGCGCCACAACATCCCTACAGCCAAATACGAGACCTTCGACGGCACCACCGTCGAGGAAGGCTTGAAATTTCTCGAGACCCTGAAGGCTCCTTACGTACTGAAGGCTGACGGACTCTGTGCCGGCAAGGGTGTCCTCATCCTTCCTACCCTCGAGGAGGCCAAGAAAGAGTTCCGTGAGATGCTCGGCGGTATGTTCGGCAATGCCTCTGCCCGTGTGGTCATCGAGGAGTTCCTCAGCGGCATCGAGTGCTCGGTATTTGTACTTACCGACGGCAAGAACTACAAGATCCTGCCCGAAGCCAAAGACTACAAGCGTATCGGTGAGCACGACACAGGCCTCAACACAGGCGGTATGGGAAGCGTCACACCTGTACCTTTTGCCACCAAGGAGTGGATGCAGAAGGTTGACGAGCGTATCATCCGTCCTACCGTAGAGGGTCTTGCCGAGGAGAACATCGACTACAAGGGTTTCATCTTCTTCGGTCTGATCAATGTAGAGGGCGAACCCATGGTCATCGAGTACAACTGCCGTATGGGCGATCCAGAGACCGAGAGTGTGATGCTCCGTCTGAAGAGCGACATCGTAGACCTCTTCGAAGGTGTGGCTGAAGGCAATCTCGATGAGCGCAGCATCGAGTTCGACGAGCGTGCGGCAGTCTGCGTGATGCTCGTCAGCGGCGGTTATCCTGAGGCTTACAAGAAGGGTTACCCCATCGAGGGCATCGACCAGGTAGAAGGCTCCGTTGTGTTCCATTCCGGTACTGCTCTCAAAGACGGTCAGGTAGTAACCAATGGCGGACGTGTCATCTGCGTGAGCAGCTATGGCAAGGACAAGGAAGAGGCACTGAAGAAGAGCTTCGCCGAGGCTCAGAAGATTCTGTTCACCGACAAATACTTCCGTTCCGACATCGGACAGGACCTGTAGTTTTTTAATGTAAAAGAATTAAGGAGTTAAAGGAGTTAAGGAGTTAAAGGAGTTAAGGAGTTAAAGGAGTTAAGGAGTTAAGACAATAGTCATGAGGGAATATTCAATGCTTAATTATAAGTCCACTAAAGCATTTGTCTTAACTCCTTAACTCCTTTAACTCCTTAACTCCTAAAAATTCTCCCCCAATATCAAACATTAAACCAAATAGATGTTAAGACATAAGACCTTTCAGAACAAGATAGCGGTAAGCCGCTTCTCGTTACCAGTAACAGCAACCCTTATCGCCATGATATGGGTTGCTGTAGGTTTAGTACAGGGTGACATCTGGACTGAGCTGGCGTTTGCACTCGCCTCTACCCTTCTCATGGTAGAGCTCAACAACCGCAATGCCCTGATGCGTACCTACAGCCGCATGGTGTCGTGCAGTTTCCTGACACTCCTGTCGGTCACCTCACTCCCCGAGCCGTCGCTCCATGCCAACGTGGTGACCCTCTGTTTCATTGCCTTCACCCTGCTCATCTGGAACGGCTATCAGGACCGGCAATCCACGGGCCGCACCTTCTATGCCTTCGCCTGTTTGGGCATAGCCTCGATGGAGTTTGTACAGATACTTTATTATCTGCCTATACTGTGGGCGATGATGATGTTCTTCACCAACTCCTTCAGTCTCCGCAACTTTGCAGCCTCCATCCTGGGAGTCATCATCCCCTACTGGTTTGCGGCCGGATTCTTTGTCTATACCAACAACATCGACTACCTCATCGCTCATTTTGCCAGTTTCATCGACTTCCACACGCTGTTCGACTATTCCATGATAACCGTGCATCAGTTGGTGAACCTCAGCTTTATCACCCTGCTGGCGGTCATCGGAGCAGTCCACTTCCTGCGCACCAGCTACGCCGACAAGATTCGTACCCGCATGATCTACGAGTCGTTCATCATGCTCGACATCGTCAGCTTCCTCTTCCTCGTACTCCAGCCTCAGCATGAATACGAACTCGAAGGCATCATGATAGTCTGTACAGCACCCCTCTTCGCCCATTTCATTACCTTCACCAAGGGTAAGTTGTGCAACATCACCTTCATCACCATCCTTATGATGGCTGTACTGCTACTGTTGTACAACCTCCTGTTTTCCCCCGTCATGCTGTTATGATAGCCTGGCTTATTTCGTTCCTGGTAGAATGGGGCTACTGGGGCATGCTCGTGGCAGCATTCCTTGCCGGCAGCTTCTTCCCCTTCAGCAGCGAGGCGGTCATGGCAGGACTGCAGGCTGCAGGTCTTGCCCCCGTCCCGCTCATCATCTATGGCAGCATCGGCAATGTCCTGGGCTCAATGTTCAACTATGGTGTGGGACGTTTGGGCAAGATGGAATGGATAGAGCAATACCTGCACGTGAAGAAAGAGAGCCTCGACAAGGCAGAGCGCTTCATGGCTGGACGAGGTGCCTGGATGGGATTCTTCGCTTTTCTGCCCCTGTTGGGTAGTGCCATCACCATCGTATTGGGATTGACAAGAGCCAACATTCCTATTTCCATCCTCAGCATCACCATCGGCAAGGTGCTCAGATACATATTGTTAGTCTATGGATTGAGTTTTATTTTTTAAAGTATGAAGAGATTTATATACCTTATTATAATATGCACTCTGTTGGTGGGCTGCAAGGGCAATCAACAGAAGACTGCCCTCGCCGAGAGCGATGGCAAGCCAATGGTAACCGTCACCATACCTCCCTACCAGTATTTCGTCGATAAGATAGCCCAGGACAAGGTGGATGTCAACGTGATGGTTCCTGCCGGCGGCAATCCCGAGACTTACGAACCCACTGCCCAGCAGATGGTGGAACTCTCAAAGAGTGCCCTCTATCTCAAGGTAGGAAACATCGGTTTCGAGCAGACCTGGATGCAGAAGCTTCACGACAATGCTCCTCACATGAAGGTGGTCGACACCTCTGTGGGCATCTCACCTGCTAAGACACCCGGCGGCAATATCGACCCACATGTATGGATGAGTTGCAGCAACGCCCGAATCATCTCCGCCAACATCCTCAAGGCGCTCTGCAGTCTCGAACCCAAGCACAAGGCTTTCTTTGAGAAGAACTATCAGTCGCTGCTCCGCATCATCGACCGGAGAGACAGCACCATCAGAATGAGCTTCCAGAAGAACCCTGAGATGGTACGCAAGTTTGTGATTTACCACCCCATCCTCACCTACTTCGCCCGTGATTACAAGTTGGAACAGCTCGCCATCGAGGAGGAAGGCAGGGAACCGAGTGTCGCCCAACTCAAGAGCCTCATCGAGAGAGCTAAGAAAGAGAAGATAAAATACTGCCTCATACAGACAGAGTTTGCCAACCGCAACACGTCGGTATTCATCAAGGAGACCCACACCCATGCGATGGAGATCAACCCCTTGCAAGGCGAATGGAACATGGCGATGCAAGAAGCATCATTGGCAATACAAGGCAAGCAACTGATTGTGGCTGACAAGTAAGAGTCGCCTCAAGACTATAAACACAGAACAACATGAATCCAATCATAAAAATAGAGCACCTCGCAGCAGGCTACGAAGGCAAGGAAGTACTCCACGACGTCAACCTCACCATCTATCAGGACGACTATCTGGGTATTATCGGACCCAATGGTGGCGGAAAGACAACCCTCATGCGTCTTATTCTCGGACTGATGAACCCCACCGAGGGGAACATCAGCTACTATAAGGACGGCAAGCCGGTGAAGGAAATCACCATGGGATACCTGCCACAATACAACGACCTCGACAAGCAGTTTCCCATCTCTGTATACGAAGTGGTGCTCTCCGGACTCAACAAGTCGAAGAGTCTCTTTGCCCGTTTCAGCAAAGAGCATCACCAGCTCGTAGCCGACACCTTGGATCGTATGCAGCTGTCCGACTTGAAAGACCGTCACATCGGAGCCTTGAGCGGAGGACAACTACAGCGTGTTCTCTTGGCACGCGCCATCGTGTCAAAACCCGATGTCGTGATACTCGACGAGCCCAACACTTACATCGACCGTCGATTCCAGAAACAGATGTACGAGATGCTGGAGCAAATCAACAAGGAATGCGCCATCATCATAGTAAGCCACGACATTGCCGAAGTGCTGCACAATGTGAAGCACATCGCCTGCGTGAACCACCATCTGCACTATCACGATACTGCCGACATGCCAAAGGAAAAACTCGAGGAACATTTCCTCAAAGTATAAACTTTCAAGAGCTTTAAAGGATATTACCAGTTCAGTTTATAACTACTCAACACTCATATAGTCGTGAGTTGTTACTTCAATACGATACAAATTGTTTCTGTTAGTTATGATTTGTTCATTCTCTTGCAGATAAATCTCTGTTCAAAGGCTTTGAATGTACGTTCAAAGGCTCTGAATGTCCGTTCAAAGGCTTTGAATGTCCGTTCAAAGGCTCTGAACGGAACTTTTGCAAGCTAAAGAAAACTTTTTTATTGCTTAAAGAGAAGATTTCTCCTGTGGTTTGACTGTGGTTTAACGATTTTAGTTGACCACTCTAAGCATTATTTTTAATATGAGTTGACTTGGTTGTTGCTTATTTATCATTTACGTTGACTTACTTTATTTGGGTCGTACATATAGTTGACTACTTCTGTCTGTAGTTATGTTACCCAGCGGAAGTTCTATAATATACTGAAGTTTCGCAAAGTGGTTCAAGTACGCCCTGAAAGGGCAGAAGCTCTTAGCCCAGGGCAGCGCACTGGGTAATTACGGCTGCAAACCTGTCGCCCTGTAAGGGCAAAAGCTTTATAAATTGCCTGTAGTTTTAAAGCTTTTGCCCTTACAGGGCGCCTTGCTGAGTGCCTTTATACCCAGGGCGTTGCCCTGGGCTAAGAGCTTCTGCCCTTTCAGGGCGTGCTGCTTATTAGAGCTCCTGCCCTTTCAGGGCGTGCTGCTTATTAGAGCTCCTGACACTTCAGGGCGTGCTGCTTATCAGATCTTTGACACTTCAGGGCATGCTGCTTATCAGAGCTTTGACACTTCAGGGCGTGTGGGGCAAACATGCGGAAGTTCTATAATATATGAAGGTACGCGCGCGCAAAGATACGAAATGCAGACAAGGAAGATGTCGAAGAGTGTCGCAGAGTGTCGTTTATCACATGACCTAACGAAGCGCTTCGTTACACCTTAATGAAGCGCTTCGTTACACTCTAATGAAGCGCTTCGTCAGCAGCTAAGAAAGCGCTTCGTTAAATCGCCATGAAGTGCTTCTTGAAATTGATTAGCGGATTGTTTACCCACTTTTGTCTCGTTTTTGTCCCTCGTTGTATTACTTTGTATCGCAATTTAAATGTTTGATAATCAGTGATAAAAGAATATATTAACATCAGAAAAGAAAGGAAATAAAATGGGACGAAAAAGAAGGAAATGTTTTGGGACATGGAAGCATAACTTCAACCGAAGTTTATGCAAAAGTGGCTCTTGAAAAGAAGATAGAGGCGGTCAATCTGTTTAATCGCGTATTTGATTGAGACGTACAGCAGAATGCGAACAACGGGGAAGTCTTACTTCTTCCCTTTTGTTGGTAAATTGCAATCAGGAAGGAAGCGGTATATAGAGAAAGATGGAAAACTCGGACGCAAAGTAGGCTCTGTAAAAACGGCAGAACAGATGAAAACCGAATATAGGGAAGTAATAAGTTTACTCCGCAAGGGATATTCAATTCGGGATGTGGCAAAGTTGAGTGGTAAAGGGGTAAGTACCGTACAACGAGTGAAGCGATTACTAAAAGTACAATCATCGCAATAATACTATTGATTTTACGTTCTTTTCAAAGAAAGGGGTTGTGCAATAGTGGCTTAAAGGCTAAAAGCACTACCTTTGAATGCTGTTAAATATGGTAATGTTCAAAGTCACAATTTGTGATTTTGGAAAAATGAATATAAATATGACAGATAAAATAGAACATCAAGATAAAGGAGAACTGGTCACAAATTGTGACCGGTTACAAAATGATGAAGTCGTAGTTACCACTCCTGTAGAAAGTCGAATAATGTCTATTAATGGAAAGCAGATTATGATAGACAGAGACTTGGCTGAACTTTACGGAGTGGAAACTAAAAGATTAAACGAGGCTGTAAAACGTAATATAGAACGTTTCCCTGAGCGTTTCCGTTTTCAACTAACTAAGGAGGAAATGGCTGAACTGGTCGCAAATTGCGACCGGTTCAATAGTTTGAAGCACTCAACAGTTCGCTCATATGCTTTTACAGAACAGGGAGTAGCAATGCTCTCTACTGTTCTTAGAAGTGAAACCGCAATTCGTGTAAGCATACGAATTATGGATGCATTTGTTGCAATGAGACGTTTCATGGTGACAAATGCAGAAGTTTTCCAACGTCTCTCGACTATGGAGTACCATCAACTGGAAATGCAGCAACATCAGCAAGAAACAGACAAGCGCATAGACGAGGTGTTCCGCAGATTGGACGAGGGTAATGCAAAGCCGAAGCAGGGTGTGTTCTACAATGGTCAAGTTTATGATGCCTATACTTTCGTGTCCGACTTGATTAAGAGTGCGAAGAAACGTATTGTCCTTATCGACAACTATGTTGACGAGACTGTACTGACATTGCTCGATAAAAGAGATAATAACGTGTCTGCAATCATCTACACTCAGCAGATAAGCCGTCAGTTCCAACTCGACATAGACCGTCATAATGCTCAATATGCACCGATTGATGTTGAAACATTCCGTTTATCACATGACCGCTTCCTTTGTATAGACGATGATGTGTATCACATAGGTGCATCCATTAAGGACTTGGGCAAAAAGTGGTTTGGTTTCTCAAAGATGGAGATACTTACACCAGATGAATTGGTGGAAAGAATCAACAGAGGATAAATACACCTCACTATATATGTATGGTTTTAATAGGTTCGCCTTGGCGAACTAATTGCCATAACATAGAACACATTGAAAATCTTTATATAGAAAATTTACGGGAGTAAGACAACAAATGTTCTTGCTCCTCTTTTATTTCTGTAGCAACCTTTGTTACATAACATTGCGACTGTGTAATTTTTATACTTCCATATACAGCAATAATAGTCTCTTAAATGTTAAAATCGGACAGTATTGACAGAAAATCCAAGTAAACCCTTGCTCGTTTTGAAGAAAATTTGTTATTTTTGCAGTGGCTCTCGAATCTGTGCGTCAATTTGGGTTTACTCAATGTCAATACGCAGACAGCCAACGCCGAGCTGAAAACTGAGAAGTCCAAACAACTTTCTCGGTAATAAGCGGGCAATGGGTGGGAAGAGAGTCAAGACATATAGAAGGCGTTTATCTTACGCTGTGTTTGAGACGAGTCGAATCTTGCAAACATTCTGAATTATAGTCTCGAATATGGTCAACGGTAGATGTCCCGGGTGTGATTATATCAATCCCGTGGAGACCTTGTAAGCATGGATTGTACCCTTTCGGATGCAATCAAATGTATTATATAGGTCTCTTAACGGTAATGATTTTCATATCGGCGTGGGCTCTGACGTTGTCTGTTCGACTATAATAGGCAATGCAAGAGCCTCGACTCGTGGAATGGACAACAGGAAGATTCCACGCTTGAACTATCTTTTGTTTTGTATAGTACTGATAATCAGTATAGTATTATGATAGATTAGCAAGGATGTTCCCAAATGTTTCCAGTGGATTTGTAAATGGGAAACATCGTGAATTTTGTGTATGGGAACCACCAATTAATAGAGGAATTTTTGAAAAACTCCGATTAAGACTTGTTAACATTAAATTAACATTTATTTACACCAACAAATAGAAGCATAAACATAGTACAATACATCCCAAAAGGTGTTGTACTTGATAGCTTCTTCTCCTAACAACCACAGGGCAGAATCAACACCCTAATTCAAATCTAATATGAAATTTGCGAGTGAGGTTTGCCCTAAAACAACCTTATAGCCGGGTGGAAGCATATAAAATCAGATGATTCTTCTCTCTAAGGTATTTTCATGACATCACAAAAAAGGGGGTGCTTCGCCCCACCCCTTGATAGAAGAAAATTGATTCATTGATTTGCGCCCATGAGTAATAGCACTCTCTCGTGAGCAAATGGATTCTTCTCAATCCACTGCTGAATGTCATGTGTGGATTGCTTCGGATCAATGTCGATAGCAGGAATCACCTCGCCATTTTGCATTACGGCAAGTATGGTGTCATCTTCATCAATCATTATGTCTTGGATGTAAGTGCCGTTTATATACACGGTCTTTTGATTTGTTGCTTCTAACATGAAACTCATGTAGCAGAAGTTGATGCTTTGCATCTTGAAATAATCTCTTGTGTTCATAGTTCATCCCAGTTATTGTATTGACGTGGCTTCACATAGATGCGGTAACAAGTTGGTGTTCCTTCGGGAATCCTCTTGTTGCCGAATCCCATTCTTTGGATATACACATAGTAGCCTTTTGTCTTGAAGTCGTTTGCGACCTTGTCGGCAATGTTCTTTGAAGAACAATTCTTGTAAGTGTCATTGATGATGCCCCAGTCAATGTAGGCAGTTCCGACTTGTCCTTCACCATACTTATCGCAACCAGTTGTCAGTTGTGATAAGACCTCTTTGACTACTATCTCGTAGTCAGAATGGAATTGTTCGTTTGTTGGAATTTGTATCATAATAGTTGAGCTTGAAAATGCGTTGCAAAATTATACTTTCGTTCTCACTCTCACAACGGCCAATAGTGCACATTTTCAATTTTTGGTCATAAAATGCCGTTTTTTAATAGCAAATACCGTTAAAAATCATAAAAACGTATCAAATCTATATGATAATTTCATCTTCAGTGCAAGAAATTGAATTATTTTCACTATTTTTGTACCATCAAAGTACATTGAAATGGAAGATATTAATCGTATAAAGATTGTGCTGTTCGAGAAAAAACGTACTGCACGTTGGTTGGCAGAGCAACTTGGTGTTACTCCATCTACTGTAAGTAAATGGTGCACTAATTCTTCTCAGCCGGATCTCGGGAGTTTGCTAAAAATAGCAGATCTATTAGAGGTCGATATAAAAGAATTGCTCGTTAGAGAATACAAACAATTTCTCCTATCACAGGAGTCAAAGTAAGAACACAATGATTTACACAAATGAATCGCACATATTATCAGTGAAGGATGTAGAAGCATTCTTCCATCATATTGTGTTCGAGCGCAAGGTGAACTTTCATCCTGATGACATGTTTGAAGACTATGTTTCATGCGAAGGTGGCATCAACACTTTTACCCTTGAAGAGTGTGCCATCTATAATCGTTTAATGGATGAGTGTTTTGCGGTTTGCAAGAGCGAAGATGTTGATATTTACGAAATCGGGCTTGATGAATTGCAAACAGCATTAGGAATCAAAACTGCATAACAATGACAAAACAAGATAGCATAGCATCAATACAGAACACCCCTGAAAACATAGATTGGGATGGATTGGTGTGGACAGAACGCGAGTTTTCGCACCCGGAACGCACAATAAGAATCGGCACCTCTTTCAGTGGTGTCGGTGCTATAGAATATGCTTTCAAGAGACTTGGTCTCAATAGTCAAATCCTGTTTGCTGGAGATATTGACAAGAACTGCAAGAAGTCATATTTCGCCAACTATACCATCAATGATGAACAGTGGCACACAGATATTCATGATTTTGACGCAACACCATTTCGTAACAAAATAGATTTGTTGGTTGGAGGTGCGCCTTGTCAAGCATTCTCAACAGTAGGTGGTCAATTAGGATTTGAAGATACAAGAGGTACTCTGTTTAGAGAGTTTGCTCGTTTGGTAAAAGAATGTAAACCAAAAGTTTTCATCTTTGAAAATGTTCAGGGACTATTCAAACATGATGGCGGTAAGACTTGGACTGTCATCAAAAATACATTTGAACAATATTGTGGATATGATATTCATTTTCAATTGCTGAATAGCAGAGATTATGGTATTCCACAAGTCCGTGAACGATTGTATTGCATCGGATTTAGGAAGAAGACAGCTTTCAAGTACCCTCGACCAATTGAGACTGATTACAAAATGTATGACTTCCTGGAAGATTGTACTTTATCTGACTATGTATGTGAGTCTGGCGACAAAAAGGTCATTACTCCATACCCTGAGCGCAAAGAGATACTTGCCAATGGTGAAGACATGCCAAGGTTCAACGAATTTGTATTTCCTATCACAGACGTTGCAGACAAGTATTATCTGTCGGAAAAGGTTGCGAAATATGTATTGGCAAGTGGAACTAAATCTTTCAAGACTTCTGTTGAAACAGACCGAAAAATTGCAAGGACACTACTACAAAGTATGCATAAAATGCATCGTGCCGGAGTAGATAACTATGTTACCTATAAGAAAGACAAAGGCATAAATGGCATACGCAAACTTACCCCAAGAGAGTGTTTTCGACTAATGGGGTTCAAGGATGATTTCAAAATTGCAGTCTCAGATACTCCTGCTTACATGGAAGCTGGCAATAGTATCGTTGTTGATGTCTTGATTGCTTTGTTGAAACAACTGGATATAACAAAATACGGAATTGACAATGAAGAATAAATATCAAGACATACAGAATACCAAAGCCAACATAGACCCATCTAGAGATTGGGTTACTAAGGTTTTTTCTCATCCTGAGAGAACTATACGTTTGGCAACCTCTTTCAGTGGCATTGGTGCCATTGAACATTCGTTCCATAGACTTGGATTGAAATGTAAGATTCAGTTTGCTGGCGATGTCGATGATGATTGTAGAAAGGCTTATTTCGCTAACTACGATATTAGTGAAACTCAATGGCATTCGGACATCCATGAATTAGATGCACGTCCTTTCAAGGGCGAGGTTGACTTGTTTGTGGGTGGAGCACCTTGCCAAGCTTTCTCGATGCGAGGAAAACGTGGTGGTTTTGAAGATACTCGTGGTACACTATTTCGTGAGTTCGCTCGTGTCGTAATAGAATGTCAGCCAAAAGTATTCATATTTGAGAATGTAAAAGGAATGCTCAATCATGATGGTGGTCACACTTGGGAAGTTATTAAGAAGACTTTTGAAGATGACTGCGGTTATGACGTATATTACCAAGTACTAAATGGTAAAGATTACGGCATTCCTCAAAGCCGTGACAGGATATATTGCATTGGTTTCAAGAAGGAAACTGATTTCAAATATCCAGCACCTATCGAACTGAATAAGACTATATTTGATTTCTTGGAGAATACTTTTGACACCAAGTATTTGCTTAAACAAAAGGGTGTAAGATTCGTTACTGCACATGTAAATCACATAAAGAGCTATACCCAGATCAATGGCAATGTTCAGTTATGTCAGAAGAGGAATCAGCAATTTAATTGGCATGGGGATTTTGTATTTCATCCTCAGACCTTGGATGACAAGAAAACACCTCAAACAGATGAAACTCTGTTCTCTGTCAATGATTTTGAAGAGCAGTATTTCATGGATAAGTCAAATGGCAATTATGCCATTCGCTTCAAGTCTGAGTCTTTAGCAGAAATGCAACGAGATAAAAATATCCCTGTGTCATCAGATTTTGGACGTTACCGAAAACTGACTCCTAGAGAATGTCTCAGGCTTATGGGATTTGATGACTCTTTCAAAATCGTAGTCTCTGATACTGCAACCTACAAGCAATCAGGCAATAGTATAATCGTGAATGTCCTAATGGCTCTGTTAAAGCAAATGGATATAACAAAATATGGTATAGACTAAAAACAGCTTTATATATGGATCAAGTGTATAACAGTAAAATGAATGAGTTAGGTTATAACCAACTCGTTTGTGACATCTTTCTTAATTGGGAGGATGTAAAAGACGAAATTCTATTGCCTGAGCGCAAACAAGGTTCGGGTAATGGTACAATACATGTATTTTTGGGCGCTGCCGATGCTGCACTCAGAGAAGAGTTTCCATCTTACTACGAAGCTGTAGATAATGGAGAAGACACAAGTGTTGGAGCTATTGAAGTGAAACATTACTTTACTCCAAGCAACATCATTAGTATGCTTGGATATGTATGTAAATACCTACATGAAAAAGAACAGGAAGTTGATTCAACTGTTTCAAGCATATTGGAGTACTTGGCTACTTCTCAGGATGAAAGTGGTTTGCTGTACACAAAATCTCTCCTGAAATTGTCTGTAGGATCTAACAAACTGCGTCCATATTTCAAGCAATTTGAGAGTAATGGTGTATTTACCAAACTTGTACGTCAGATTTTACTGCCAAATTCATCATATAAAATATCGTTGTATAAAAATGAAGATGGTGAGTATGCTGCATTTTGGTTGATTGGATTCAACTGGCTCAATGATTTTGAGGCAGATTCCAGTGGTGAACATATTGAGAATCCACAAGCACCAAAGAAAGAACCTGATTTGTCATTAAACCTTCAGCAGATTTACTATGGTGCTCCTGGCACAGGAAAGTCATACAAGATAAACGAGATAACCAAGTCCACAAAGAACTTCACTCGTACAACTTTCCACCCAGATAGTGACTATTCGACTTTTGTAGGATGTTACAAACCAACAATGGAACCAACAGGAACCATCGTAGGTGGTAAGGAGCAGACAAAGATTTCTTATTCCTATGTGGCACAAGCATTCCTGCAAGCATATACAGCTGCATGGAAGAATACAAGTGAACCTTACTACTTGATTATCGAAGAGATAAACCGTGGTAACTGTGCTCAGATATTTGGCGACTTATTCCAGTTGCTTGACCGTGATGAAAACGGAATGTCTTCTTATGGTATTACTCCTGACAAGGATATTGCTAACTACCTAAGGAAGGAGTTTGCAAAATCGGAAATTGAGAATACTGACATCAAGAACGGCAATACAATGATGCTTCCAAGCAACTTGTACATATTGGCTACGATGAACACGTCTGACCAATCGTTGTTCCCGATTGACTCTGCATTTAAGCGTCGTTGGGACTGGGAGTATGTACCTATCGAGGATGCAGGCAAGAAGCATTATATAAAGGTAGGGAACAAGAAGTATGACTGGTGGACATTCATAGATACGATTAACAACAGTATCGACCATATCACTGGCAGTGAGGACAAGAAAATGGGTTATTGGTTCGTGAAACCTCAGAACAATGACCGTGAGATTACCGCAAAGCAATTTGTCGGTAAGGTTCTCTTCTATCTGTGGAACGATGTCTATAAAGACTACTTTGACATGAGCCAGTGCATCTTCAAGATCAAGAATGAGGACGGAACAGATGAGAAGAAACCATTTACCTATTTCTTTGGTAGTGAGGTGGACAAGCGCATCCAGGCATTCATGCTATACAATAAGATTCCTTTCATCAGTGCTGATGACAACGTTGATGACGAGAATGATGACGACGATGAAGATGAAGACGGTGATAATAAATCAGAAAATGTGAAGTCTCATTTGACTATAAAATTCACGAATGGAGACATCGTTGCAGAAAATACCTATTTTGACTCATACCTCGCTGCGTTGAAGAAAATTGGGTTGGAAAAGGCAGAACAGATTGCCTCTGAAAAGAAGTATCAGAGACATGATTGTGCCTTGATTTCTAGGTCAAAAGAAGATGGAATCTTGAATCACGAAGATTATACTTATATAGAAGCAGATGGTTTCTATGTGGTGAAGGGCATCAACGGAAGAACCATGCGAAATTTGCTCAATCTTCTTTCTGCAAAGCTTAATCTTAACCTTGAAGTGTTATACGAATGATTCTGTTAATAGAAGGATATAATTACAAAGCAGACGATGTAAAAGAGGTTTTGGAAGGACTGGGACTTCTTGAAAACCTCAATCAAGAGGTCATCGTTAATTATGTGGGTTATATGTATAACCCACATATCAAGGATTGTGTCTTTATCCTTCCTAAGGTTCTCATTGACGACAATGAGAAAGCCTTTGGTCACATAGATCCAACAGACTTGATACATCTTGATAAAGCAGAATCTTTGACGGAGGAAGAAAGAAGATTCATCTATGAGTTTGCTGTTTGGATATACAGAGCACTCTATGTGTTCAAGAACAGCAACCCTGACAATGACATCATCTACCATAAGCAGATGACTAAGGTGGGGAACCATCATAGGCACATGACAAACACCTTCCTTGAAGTGCTGCTTGCCTTGGTGGATTTCAACAAGAAGAATCAGAACTTCTTTATGATGGTTCTGAGGAATCTTCATTCCGGTAACAACAAGATTAACTGGACGAAAACCATTTCATCCAGTCAAGCCTTCGTTCAAGATGAAGAGGAACCTATCTACCTTGACCCAGTAAACAAGAAGAGACAGATCAACTTCGATGAGGAATTGCTTGTCATCTTCTTCTCCATCTTGAATTACATAAGGGGAAGATATGGTTTCCCAGTTCAGATACAGATGGGGTATGAACTTATTCAAGGCGAACAGTTCAACCGTTACCTAAACGGATATGGTCAGATTCGTTTGCGCCAGATAAAGTACAAGTACTTCTCGGATAAGACTCTGTATCTGTGGGAACTCTGCTATGCGTTCTTTGAACGTAGTCATCAGATTGCCATTACAAGTGAGCTGCAGGAATACCTTGTAGCCAAGAACTTCAACATCGTGTTCGAGGCTATCATTGACGAATTGGTCGGTGATAAGGAATTGCCGGATGGATTGAAAGACCAACCTGACGGAAAGATTGTCGATCACCTCTATTCATACAAGAGCCTTACTACGACTGGCGATGAGAATAAAGATGTGTTCTACATTGGCGACTCTAAGTATTACAAGTTGGGTAACGAGATAGGTAGTGAAAGCGTTTACAAGCAATTCACCTATGCTCGCAATGTCATCCAGTGGAATATGAACCTGTTCCTTGATGGTAAAGATAACAACTGGTCAAAACGAGTATCAAAGTATAGGGATGAAGTAACTGAAGGTTACAACATCGTGCCAAACTTCTTCATCAGCGCGAGGATGGACAAGGAACTATCCTACGATGATAAGATATATGAGACTCAGAAAGATAACAAGTTTTTTATCCAACGTCACTTTGAGAACCGTCTGTTCGATCGTGACACTCTGCTCATATACCACTATGATGTAAACTTCCTCTATGTGGTTTCACTCTATGCCCAAAATGATGATGGAGCTAAGCAACAGTGGAAGGATAAGGTCAGAGCATTGTTCCGCAAGGAAATCCAGCAGAAATTGCAAGGTGACTTCAAGTTCTATGCGATGACTGCTCATCCTAATGTGGATGCAACTCAATACATAGAAGAGAACTTCAAAGAGGTGCTTGGCAAACTCTACCAGCCCTTCCCTAACAAAGAGTTCTTCTCCCTGGCATTGGATTCCAACGAAAAGTACAAGGAAGAGAATGACATGTTGCTGGAGGAACTGAAGAATCACTTCTATGTAGAAGAATGCAAGATTGGTACTGATCCAACTGAAATATTGGAGGGAGCAAAGGCTATTACTCCTGTGCCAGTCAGCATCGATAAGCAAAAGACTGGTGTCCTTATGGTCATGATGGAGAACTTTGCAGACAAGTGCGTGAAGTTCCTGCCTTATGGAAAGGTTGCTATAGGCATCAAGTATTCAAAGGATTCAATGGCAATAGTAGAGCATCTTTCAGAGATTGGGTACATTCTATTCCATACTCGCAAAGATGTAGGACAGCATCTGTTCGCAATCAATGGTGACATCACCGTGGTTGATACAGAAGAGCTCGGTAACGATATTTACAAGAATGTCAATACCACTGAAATGTATGCGGTTGTACCGTTCGAGACAATAGAACTGGATAGTAGCAACCTGCATTCAAGCAAGAAATCATTCACTCCGAAGACGAGATATGATGCTCAGTTTGAGGAACTAAATAACTTACAATAATTTTTTGTCTTTACTTCACTATGGCTATATTTTCCAATATTCAGCATCTTATCAATGGAGTAGATATTGATACCCTTTTAAGTCAAATAGAGGAACTAACCAACGAACTTAAAAAGGAAAAAGCAGAAGCACGCAAATCAATATCCTCGCTATCTTCTAAGCTTGAACGGGCTCAGAAAAAGAACGATACTCTAAAAGAAGATCTTACTAGAGAGTCTAATAAATGTCATATAGCAGAATCAAAACTTGCAGAGTCAGAAAGTCGTATAGTATCCCTTGCAAAAGAGAATAACGAGTTGTTAAAAACTGAGGAAAAACTTAAAGCTGACCTACAAAAACTTGGTGCATCAAATAGTAGTTTAAATGGCAAGAATTTGACACTCCACAATAAGGTTACAAAGTTAGAGGATCAAATAAAGCACCTTAAAGACGAGATAAATGCAAAAGACTCAGAGATTTCGTCCGTAAATAAAAATGCAGAAAGAATTGAAAATCGTCTAAAAAATGAAATTTCACTTTTAGACGAAGCGAAGAATCTTGTTGAAACTCTAAATGAGGATAACCAGCAACTCAAAGCTGAAATATCAATAAAAACAGAAGAGAACACGATTATATCAAGCGAGGTTGAAAATCTTAAGAAAATTAACCAAGAATTGAATGCTGACCGTGAAGATAAATTACAGTTTATTAGTGTCTTAGAAAAAGACATTAAAAAAATTCAAGATTCTTTTGAATCAGTCACTTGTGACAACAATCGTCTCCAGCAAACTTGTGAAACCATATCTAATGACAATCAAGAACTTAAAAATAAAAACGAAGAACTTTCTGATAGATTTACTACATTAAATTCTGATTTTGAAAGTCTTAAAATTGAGAACGATAGGGTTTGTACAGAACTTGAATTGCAAAAGACAGCCTTAGAACAAGCGAACGCTGAGAATACACAACTTAAAAATGATCTCCAAACTGTTCAAAATGAATTTTCGTCAGCCCAAGAACAATTGGACGTCTATGGGAAGAATTTAGATTCTCTTCAATCTCAAATTCAGATACTGAATTCTGAAAAAGAAGAGTTAAAACCATATATGTACCTTATTGATGCAAAGAAGGAAGATGAAGCAAAAGAACGTGCACTTGACCTTGCAAAAGACACTTTGCAAGAATTAGTCGATAGGGCTAATAATGTATTGCTAGATTTGAAACACGATGAAGTTTCAACACTATTGTCATCTGCCATTTCTACTGCCCAAGAGCTAATAGACTCAGCTAAAGATATTGCTGCTATTGATGAAGCAAAACATGATTTAGATAAAAGCATTAACCAGGCGCAATTAAAAGAGCAAGAATTAATTGAAGAAGAGCTCTGGAAGATTAAAGAAGAAGATGAAGCAAAAGAGCGTGCACTTAATCTTGCAAAAGACACTTTGCAAGAATTAGTCGATAGGGCTAATAGTGTATTGCTAGATTTGAAACACGATGAAGTTTCAACACTATTGTCATCTGCCATT
>OGDF01002034.1_pt1 | contig 28507 bp, 23 predicted proteins | sample 1570141 | NCBI WGS metagenome assembly OGDF01 (sample SAMEA4370581, study PRJEB24528) | human gut metagenome | reverse complement strand
CAGTAAACGCCCTTGGAAGACGTAAATCAGCTGTGGCTCGTGTTTATGTCGCTGCTGGTACAGGTAATGTGACTATCAATGGAAAGGAACTCCAGGTATATTTCCCTGACGAGTCTCTCCAGTACATTGTTAATCAGCCATTCGAAGTAACCGGTACGACAGGTCAGTTTGACATCAAGGCCAACCTCGTGGGAGGTGGAATCAAAGGTCAGGCAGAAGCATTGAGACTCGGTATCGCCCGCGCACTTTGCGAAGTAGATAAAGAGGCTTATCGTTCTGCTCTCAAGACCGCTGGTTTCCTTACCCGTGACGCAAGAGAAGTCGAGAGGAAGAAACCTGGTCAGCCTGGTGCACGTCGCCGCTTCCAGTTCAGTAAGCGTTAATCTTACGGACACATTGATTTACATGCACAGTCAGGTTTACAAATCTTCGGACCTGGTGCAGGATGCGAATTCTGCTAAAGCTGCTTGAAGATTGCCGTGACTGCGGAAAATCCCGGAGACCGGTCGGGGACGGCCGCTGCTTCAGGATTGATGAAAAGAGCCCGACAAGCTATGGCTACAGCTTGAAGGGAAAGTGTAACAAAGAAACATCACTAGAAAAAATGCCAAGAACAAATTTCCAAGAATTACTCGAAGCAGGTGCACATTTCGGGCATCTTGCCAGGAAATGGAATCCTAAAATGGCTCCTTATATCTTCATTGAAAGGAACGGGATTCACATTATCGACCTGCACAAGAGTATCGTCAAGATTGACGAGGCTGCAGAAGTAATGAAAGAACTTGCACGCTCAGGCCGCAAGATTCTCTTCGTTGCAACCAAGAAGCAGGCTAAAGAAATCATCGCAGAGAAAGCCGCTTCAGTCAACATGCCTTATGTATCAGAAAGATGGCCAGGTGGAATGCTTACTAACTTCCCTACCATCCGTAAGGCAATCAAGAAGATGAATACCATCGACAAGATGAAGGAAGATGGTACTTATGAGAAGCTCGCCAAGAGAGAGCGTCTTCAGATTGACCGCCAGAGGGCTAAACTTGAAAAGAACCTCGGTTCCATCAAGGATATGAGCCGTCTCCCGTCAGCACTTTTCGTAGTGGACATACAGAAGGAGGCAAATGCCGTTAAAGAGGCTAACCGTCTGAATATTCCGGTAATCGCTATGGTTGATACATGTTGCGATCCTACCCTTATTGATTATGTGATTCCGGCTAATGATGATGCCGCAAAGTCAATTGAGTACATCACCAATGCTCTTTGCGTTGCCATCCAGGAGGGATTGGACGAAAGGAAGCTCGAGAAGGAGAAAGAGGCAGCTAACGAGGCAGCTGAGAAACCAGCTACCAAGAAGCTCCGTCCTCGTAAAGGCGCAAAAGACGCTGAGGAGGCTGTAGAGGCCGCTCCAGTAGAGGCTGCTGAAGCACCAGCTGCAGCAGAAGAAGTTAAAGCAGAATAATTTAAACTCATTTTACTATGCAGATTACAGCAGCTGACGTAATGAAATTACGTAAGATGACCAGTGCCGGTATGATGGATTGCAAGAAAGCCCTTGCAGAGGCTGAAGGCGATTTCGACAAGGCAGTTGAGATCATCCGTGAGAAAGGCAAGCTCGTGGCAGCCAAGAGAGCTGACCGTGAGACTACCGAGGGCGCTGTCCTCGTCCGTATCAACGGTAACAAGGCTATCATCATGTGCCTTGGTTGCGAGACAGACTTCGTATCAGCTACTCCAGACTTCAAGAATCTCGCCAACTCTATCGCAGATGCTGCTATCGCAGCTTTCCCTGCTGACATCGAGGCTCTTAAAGCTGTGAAGTTGAACGATGGCTACACTGTAGAAGAGGAGATTTCTGCTCAGACTGGTAAGACCGGTGAGAAGCACGTTCTCGCTTTCTACGCTGCTATCGAGGCTCCGTATGTCGCCGAGTACGTTCACAACAACTCCAAGTTGGGCGCTATCGTTGCCTTCAACAAAGAGGTTCCTACCGAAATCGGCCGCAACGTGGCAATGCAGGTTACTTCAATGCACCCTGTATCTGTTTCTGAGGCTGATTGCCCTAAGGAGACAGTCGAGAAGGAGCTTGCTATGTACAAGCAGCAGATCGCCGAGGATCCGAAGATGGCAGGCAAGCCTGAGGCAATGCTTGAGAACATCGCGAAGGGTAAGCTCAAGAAGTTCTTCAAAGAGCAGACTCTCGAGGATCAGGAGTTCATTTGGGATAACAAACTTTCAGTTCTCGAATATATCCACACAGCGGATAAAGAGGCTAAAGTTCTCGCTTTCCAGAGATTCTCACTCACAGACTAATTTACTCTGTAAATATTATAAGAGCCGTACGGATTCGTGCGGCTCTTTTTTTACCCCGGTGTGAAGTTTAGATACACTCTGCTGACGTGCGTAATAAAACGTTTTCCACGCACGTCATGCCCGAAAACTGTGCTGTCGTGAGTAAATCAGCCGTTTTTACGCACGGCAGAAGTCGAATGCCCCATGCCCCGTTTTCTACGGCTACGGTACAGGATCATATCCCGACCCGCCCCATGGATGGCAGCGCAGCAGACGGCGGACGGTGAGATACAGCCCCTTGAACGGACCCCATTTGCGGAATGCCTGGAGCGCATACTCGGAACAAGTCGGCGTGAAGCGGCATGCCGGCGGTGTGTAAGGCGATATGCACTTGCGATAAAATGTGATAAGGACAATGAAAGGAAATATCGCGACCTTCCTCACGATTTCCGCGAACTTGCTGCGGTGTCCCTTATCTGTAGACTTGCACATTACTCCGAAATTTCGACGACATTACTTTCTGCAGCAGCGGACCTGGCGGCAAGACGTGCGGCAATCGCCGTAAGAGAAGACGTCACGGCTTCCTGCACCGCAGAAAAATCCAGCACCTCTTTCGTGCTGTAAATGAACAAGATGTCAGTCCCGCCATCGGGCATTGACACCGGCAGGAGCTGTTTGTTCAGACGATAGGCCTCGCGGATGCGACGCTTGAGAAGGTTGCGTTTTACCGCGCGCTTGAAGCAACGCTTCGGCACGGAAACCACTATTCTGTTGTAAGGCAGGGAATTGCCGGCATTGAAACAATACCTGATACCTTTGGCATTGCCGTAACGACCGTTCGCGAAAAGAGCCGAGAGACCAGCCTTGGAGGATAGCCTCTCATTCTTTTTCAATGTGTTACGGACTTCATTAACCATTATTCGTTCTTGTGATTCTCCAGATACAAGTCCAGGGCACGTGCCACTGACGGAGCCTCAGGAGTAGGAGCCTGAATCTCGATCGGGAGTCCGGCCTCCTCCATTGCCTTCACGATTTGCTTTCCGAAAGTCACGAACTTCGTGTTCTCCGGCTTGAAATCAGGATAGTTCTCGCGCAATGACTTGATATCCGACGGGTTGTAAACCACGATCATGTCGTATGAAGACAAATCCACGCCTTTGAGGTCCTGTGAAACTGACTTTACGAAAACTGCCGTGCTGTAATCAATCTTCTGGGCATCGAAAAGACCCTTCAAGGCCTCATTGCTGCTTGAATCAGAAGTGGTTATCAGGAATTTCTCGCCCTTGTGCTTGGTGCCGATCTGCTCCAGCACGGATGCCGGGGTACCGTTACCGTAGAAAATCTTTCTCTTTCTGAACACGATGTGCTTCTGGAGATACATTGCCACAGCTTCTGAGGTGCAGAAATACTTCATCGTCTCAGGCACTTTCACGCGCAATTCCTCGCAAAGCCGGAAGAATGCGTCAATCATGTGTCTGGCTGAAAAAACTATTGCTGTATAATCCAGTACGTTGATTCTCTGGGCTCTGAATTCTCTGGAAGAAAGAGGCTCGATCAGAAAGAACGGCATGAAATCTATCTGTACGCCATATTTTTCTTTGAGTGCCTCGTATGGAGCCACGTTCATCGGTGTCTCCTGTGAGATCAAAATCTTCTTAATTGCCATAATTCGTTTGTCAACTTCTCGTTATCGCAGTGGGAATCATCCCCACAAGCTCCCGGACAGCCTCCGGAAACATTGAAACTACCAACATCGCAGCTGGCAAAATTTCAACGGCGCAAAGATACAAAAATGCGGCGAAATGACCAGCGTCTGACGCCATTATCTGATACTTTCTCAGCAAAAACAGCCCCCAGAGGACGCCCGACGAGATCAATGCGGCCTTTACGGAGAAGACTGCGCAGCCGCGTGACAATGAATGTACGACGGTGAGGGCGAGCAAAATGACTGAAAGCACGATGATGAAATTGTATGCGGTCCTGCCGGCAGCCCTCGCTGTCTCGCTCCTGAGTTTGCGCGCCGGCAGCATCAGCGAAATCATTCCGCGCACCAGCAGGAATCCCAGGATCATTCCGGACACTATCAATGTTTTCGTCCCGGGTTCGGCCGGGTCAATGTAGGACGCATGGAAAAGGTCGAGTCTCGACACGCAGACGCATATTACCGGCACCGCGACAGCCGCTACAGAATCGCGTTCCCTGCTCAGTCGCATGTTGTTCTCCATCGTGAGGACTTCCTTCCATCTTATCATACCTCTGGAAATGTGCGGAAATATCGAGATGAAACGTCTGAAAAATATGAGGATGAATATTATGCACAATGCCATCAGGCCCCAGTTCAGCGGCGATGTCCCCCATAAGTCGGGGCTCGCTACCGTGCCAAGGAGGGTTCCGTCATGAGTCGGCAGATATCCCTGCACGAAAGCCTCCGTCGCAGACTTTACCTGCAACGTGTCCACTGACGTTATCTGTGATGAAATCGGCATGTCTTGCTCCGGTTAGTTTCCGCGTTTGGCCCTGTAGCCCATGGAGTTGAGAAGAGCGGTCACCTTGTCGCGCAAGTCGCCCTGGATAGTGATTTCCCCGTCTTTAGCCGTGCCTCCGACCCCGCATTTCACTTTCAATGTCTTTCCGAGTTCCTTCAGGTCGGCCTCGCTTCCGACGAAACCTGTCACCAGCGTCACCTGCTTGCCTGCCCTGCAACGCCTGTCGATGGAAACTGTCAATTTCTGTTTTTCCGGGGGCAATGTCTGCGCTTCCGCAGCATTGTCCTGCTCGTATCTGAAGTCCGGATTGGTCGAATAAACTACTCCGAGACGCTGTTTCCAATCGTTATCTGCCATAATGTGCAATTTCTTTTTTGCAAAGATAGCTAATCTGTTTTATCTTTGCTAGTTCGGAGAAATACATTGTCTCCGCAAAGAAGAAATTTTAAATTTATTTATGGATAATAAAAAGTTCAGACTCTGGGACGGTATAACCTCTGCGGTCGTCTTCGTGATAGCAGCGTTCACGTACCTTTCTACTATCGAGCCGACAGCATCCTTCTGGGATTGCGGTGAATTTATTGCATCATCATACAAACTGGAAGTGGGCCATCCTCCCGGAAACCCTATGTTCCAGCTCATTGCGCGTTTCTTTACAATGTTTGCCGACGCTGCTCATGCGGCTATTGCGGTGAATGTCATGAGCGCATTGTGCTCGGCATTGACCATCTTCCTGCTTTACCTGACCATCGTCTTTTTCGCGAAACGTCTCGCGGGGAAACCTGAAGAGAACGGCGGCTGGAGCGTCAGCCAGGCGATATTGATATGCGGCAGCGGCGCGATCGGAGCATTGGCATACTGCTTCTCCGACACATTCTGGTTCTCGGCTGTCGAGGGCGAGGTTTATGCGATGTCGTCGCTTTTCACAGCGCTGGTAGTCTGGGCTATGACCAAATGGTACGACCAGGCGGACACCCCGTATGCTAACAGGTGGATCGTGCTGATTTCATTCCTCATGGGACTCTCCATCGGTGTGCATCTGCTTAACCTGCTGACGATTCCGTTGCTGGTGTTCCTGTTCTACTACAGGCGCCGCGAGAATGGTCACTACTCGTTCTGGGAATATGTGAAGATTTTCATGGTGTCAGTCGTGATACTCGCATTGCTCCTGTTCGTCATCATACCGTATCTCCCGAAATGGGCCGCATACGCTGACCTGCTGTTTGTCAATGTCTTCGGACTTCCTTATAACTCCGGAGCGTCATTCTTCATGGTCGCACTTCTTGCACTCTGTTTCTGGGGCGCGTTCTGGACCTACAAGAGAGGTAAGGTGATGATCAACACCATTTTGCTCTGCTTTACCACCATCGTTATCGGATTCTCCGTATTCGCGATCGTGATTATCCGTTCCAATGTGATGCCTCCGACCAATGAGTATCAGCCGGACAATGCCTTTACTCTCGTCCGCTATCTCTCACGTGAGCAATATGGAACCACACCGCTCGTCTACGGACAGTATTACGGTGCACCTTACCACCTCGAAAGCAAGAAATATTGGGCTCCGGTGGGCGGCAAGTACAAGCATGTGGACGCGCCGTCGGACCCTGTCTACGAATCATCCGGCAAGATGCTGTTCCCGAGAATGTGGAACGGCGACCCTAAATATATCAGTTTCTATGAATCCTACACGGGCGGCAAAGGCCGTACGATTCCGGGAGCCGACTACAAGAAGCCGTCTTTCTGGGCGAACCTGAATTTCTTCTTCGACTTCCAGCTGAACTGGATGTACTGGAGATACTTCATGTGGAACTTCGCCGGAAGGCAGAATGACATACACAGCCCGAGCCCGGGAGAATTGTTCTACGGAAACTGGGAATGCGGCATCCCGGCCATTGACCAGTTGCGTCTCGGTGACCAGAGCGATGCTCCGGAAGTGCTGAAAAACAACAAGGGCAAGAACCATTACTATCTTCTGCCGTTGCTGCTGGGCATCTTCGGCCTGTTCTTCCAGTTCGAGAGGGACAAGAGAGGCTGCTGGCTGACGTTCCTGCTGTTTTTCATGACGGGAATCGCCATTGTCATGTACCTTAACCAGCCGCCTTATCAGGTGCGCGAGCGTGATTATGCTTATGCGGGCTCGTTCTATGCGTTCTGCATCTGGATCGGATTCGGTGCTATGGCATTGTTCCACTGGATCGGCGGAGCATTGAAAAACAAATATCCGGCTGCCACCGCAGGTGCATTGACATTGGCTTGCCTTTTCGTGCCTGCCCTCATGGCGCAGCAGAACTGGGACGACCACGACAGAAGCAACCGTCGCACCTCCGTCGAGATGGCGAGAAACTATCTGAATTCCGTAGGCGAGCAGGGCATCCTCATCACTCATGGTGACAATGATACTTTCCCTCTCTGGTATGCCCAGGAGGTCGAAAATGTCCGTCCGGATGTCCGCATCGTGAATACCTCGCTCCTCGGTACGGACTGGCACATCGGTCAGATGAAGTGGGCTTGCAACGAATCGAAGCCGCTTCCGCTGACAGTGGGCGTGGAGCAGTACCTTTACGGTACCAATGACTTCATATACATCTCTGATTCAAGGAACCAGGTCATTCCTATCTCCGATGTGATGATGGTGTTCAAGCATCCTGACGCTAAACTGGTGCTGGAAAACGGCAAGAAAGTGGACTATATCATGTCCAGGAAGATAAGCATTCCGGTGAACAAGGAAAATGCACTGAAATCGGGCATCGTAAGTCCTAAGTTCGCGGATATGATTCCGGACCAGATAGTGCTGGAAATTCCCAAGGGCAAGAACTATATCACCAAGCCGGAGCTCTTCATTCTTGATTTGCTCTCCAACTATCAGTGGGACAGACCGTTGAATGTTCTGAGCCAGGGCGGTGACCTCAATATAGGACTGAAAGATTATCTCATGTATGAGGGATATTCCAGCAAGTTCGTGCCGATACGCAACAGGATTTCTTCAGCGGATCCGGGACTCGTGGACGTGGACGAACTCTATGACAAGATGATGAACGTCTTTACATGGGATGCTATCCGTAAGGATAACTATGATGTTGACTATCAGAACTATTACACCTTCCTCGGCGTGCTTCCGCAGCGAGAGCTCTTCGTAGCTACGGCCAATGCTCTCCTGAAGACAGGCGACAAGGAAAGGGCGCTTAAAGTCCTGGACAAATGTCAGGAGTCAATGCCGGATCACGTTTGGCCGCTGGAGTCGATTCCTCTCGGCTTCTATACCAATGACTATATGGTGGTCAATATGGTGTCGGATTATTTCGCAGCCGGAGCACCTGACAAGGCAGCCGACCTCGGCGCGCGTCTCGGCAAGGAATTGCTCACGACGGCGAACTTCTACATGCAGTTCTACGAGTATGCGGCAGATGACTTCGAGCGTGCCTGCCAGTTCCTCTACTACCTCATAGACGAATTGGAGAAAGGCGGCGAAAAGACTGTGTCTCACGATCTTAAACTATCACTTGTGGCGATGATGAGGTCTAGTATTCCAGATGAAGAGGTAGCCGGTTATGCTCCGGCAGATTCTTCGGAGAACACTGAAATTCAGAAATAGGAGGGCAAATGAAACATATTAGAAATTTCTGCATCATTGCCCATATTGACCATGGCAAGAGCACATTGGCCGACAGGCTCATTGAACTTACCCAGACGTTGGGCGCGAGGGAGATGGAAAATCAGGTCCTGGACGATATGGACCTGGAGAGGGAAAAGGGCATCACCATCAAGAGCCATGCTATTCAGATGGAGTACAACTATAAGGGAGAACCTTATGTGCTGAACCTCATCGATACCCCGGGCCACGTGGACTTCTCTTATGAGGTGTCCCGTTCCATCGCTTCCTGTGAAGGTGCGCTGCTTGTGGTGGATGCTACGCAAGGCGTTCAGGCACAGACGATTTCGAACTTGTATCAGGCCATTGACCATGGTCTGGAGATTATACCGGTCCTGAACAAGATCGACATGGATGCCGCGCGTCCGGACGTGGTGACCGACGAGGTCTGCGACCTTCTCGGATGCGATCCGGAGGAAGTGTTCAAGGTTTCCGCGAGGACTGGAGAAGGCGTGGCGCCGCTTCTGGATGCCATCGTGGAGAAGATTCCGGCACCGGAAGGAGACCCGGAAGCACCGCTTCAGGCATTGATTTTCGACTCTGTGTTCAACTCGTTCAGAGGCATTATCGCATATTTCAAGATCAAGAACGGAGTTATCCATACCGGTGACAAGGTCAAGTTCTTCAATACCGGACAGGAATATGTCGCAGACGAAATCGGTGTGCTGAAAATGCGGCTGTCGCCGACACAGGAGGTCGGCTGCGGCAATGTGGGTTATATCATTTCCGGTATCAAGACTGCGGCGGAGGTTAAGGTCGGTGATACCATCACACATGTGGAAAGACCTTGTAAAGAGGCGATTGCTGGATTCGAGGAGGTGAAACCGATGCTTTTCGCCGGAATGTATCCTGTGCAGGCGGACAAATACGAGGAACTTCGTGCGACATTGGAAAAGTTCCAGTTGAACGATGCTTCCTTCGTCTACGAACCGGAGTCATCCATGGCGCTGGGATTCGGCTTCCGATGCGGATTCCTCGGACTTCTCCATCTGGAAATCGTACAGGAAAGGCTTTTCAGGGAGTTCAACATGGACGTCATCACGACTGTCCCTAACGTGTCGTACAAGGTTTACACCTCCAAGGGAGAGTGCATTGACGTGCACAACCCGTCAGGACTTCCTGCCCCGACGCTCATCGACCATATCGAGGAGCCATATATCAGGGCGCAGATCATTACTAATACGGAGTTCTACGGTCCGATAATGAAACTCTGCATCGACAAGCGCGGAACCCTCATGGGCGAGCATTATGTCACTGCCGACAGGGTGGAGCTTACGTATGAGATGCCTCTTTCCGAAATCGTGTTCGACTTCTATGACAAGCTCAAGACGATTTCGAAGGGATATGCCTCATTCGATTATCACATAAAGGGTTACAGACCTGCGAAACTGGTCAAGCTGGATATCTTGCTGAACGGTGACCCTGCCGACGCGCTTTCTACGCTCATCCATGAAGACAGGGCATACGATTTCGGAAGGAAGATATGCCTGAAACTGAAGGACCTCATTCCGCGTCAGCAGTTCGACATCGCGATCCAGGCGGCGATCGGCGCGAAAATCATTGCCCGTGAAACCGTGCGCCAGGTGCGTAAGGACGTGACGGCGAAATGCTACGGCGGTGACGTGACCAGAAAGCGTAAACTGCTCGAAAAACAGAAGGAAGGAAAGAAGCGTATGCGCCAGATCGGTACCGTACAGGTGCCTCAGAGTGCGTTTATGGCTGTTCTTAAACTCGATTCATAATGCAGAAAGTAGCGGTACTTCTGACAGTCCACAACAGTCTGGAACAGACTCTGGATTGCCTGCGCAATTGTTATCAGCAGATAGATTCCATGAAGGGCGACGGCACGTATTCCTTCACGGTATATCTGGTGAATGACGGGTGCACGGACGGGACTGCCGAAGCCGTTGAAGAAAACTTTCCGCAGACCCGCATTGTCCGCGGAAGCGGGACGTTGTACTGGAATCTCGGGATGCACGCCGCGTGGGAAGAAGCCGCGAAGGACGCGCCCGATTTCTACCTTTGGACCAATGTCCGCGCACGCATGAAAGAAGGAGCTCTCGCATGTCTTATGGAAACGTCAATGTTCTTGAGACACAAGGCGATAGTGGTCGGTACGGCGGAAGATTCCTCCGGAGAACTGAGTTATGGAGGACGCAACAAGTCGGGCAAGATTGTCGAGCCGGACCCTGCGATTCCGGTTCCATGTTACACCTTCGACGGCAAGCTGGTGCTGGTCCCGTCGCACGTCTACCGGATTCTGGGAAATCTTGACATACATTACCAGCATTCCTACGGAGACATTGACTATGGCGTAAGGGCCTTCAAGGCCAATGTCGTCCGCGTGGTGGCGCCGGGTGTGCTGTGCACGTGCGACCGTTCAGAGCATGTCCAGAAATGGCGTGACCGGTCATGCTCCCTTCACGACAGAATCGCTTATCTTTATGCTCCTGACGGACGTCCTCCGCATCAGCAGTTCATATATGATTGTCGAAGTCAGGGATTTGTCTATGCTGTCGTGCATGGCATATCTGTAGCGATAAAGGTGTTTTTCCCTAAGAAAATGAAATGATGAAGAAATTGTCGTACTACATAAAGTCCATGAGGCTGAGATCTCTGCCCCTCTCTCTTGCGGGAGTGGCACTTGGCATCATGTTGGCAGCTGCTGACTATCGTATCAGTTTCAAGGTGGCGCTGCTGGTGATGCTCACCACGGTCTGTCTCCAGATTCTTTCCAACATTTCCAATGAACTCGGCGACTCGTTGAGCGGTGTGGACAATGCCAAGCGCAAGGGCCCGAAATATTCGTTGGCGGAAGGCGGTCTCACGGTGACCGAAATGAAGCGTTTCATCGTGGTGATGACCGTGGCATGTGCATTGTCGGGACTCCTGATGCTTCAGGCATCTTTCGGAACATTGTTCCAGCTGGAGCCGATCTGCCTCATTATTCTCGGCGCGGCAGCCATCGGAGGTGCGATAAAATACACCCTAGGCAGCAATCCTTACGGCTATAGGGGACTTGGCGACCTCTCGGTATTCATATTCTTCGGTCTAGTTTCAGTGCTGGGCGCTTATTTCGTAGTGGCTCATACGATACCGTCAATGATTCTTCTCCTTCCTGCTGTCGCCATCGGCTGTTTCAGTGTAGGAGTATTGAATGTCAATAATATACGCGACGTGAAATCCGATGCCGGAATCCGTGTGACCACTCCTATGCGCATAGGCGTGAAGGGTGCCCGTATTTATCATACCGCCCTCATCGCAGGCGGCTGGATATGTCTTGTGATATTCAATCTGCTGCGGTTCCCGGACCCTTGGCATTGGCTCTTCTTCCTGACACTTCCGCTCTTCGCGGTACATCTATATTTTATCTGGACCCGTGAAGACAAGGCATTGGACCCGATGCTTCCGATGCTTGTCATGTCGACATTCGCATTGTCCGTTCTCATGGGGCTTGGATATCTGATGTTTCTGATCTGACGGACCGGATTATGCGCAGGAAAATTTACGTGGCTCCGTCGGCCAACTGCAAGGGCGGTTACCCCAATCCTTATTTCATCCACTTGAAAAAGGAGCTGGCATCGTATTTCGAAGTGCTTGATTCTGAGAATAAACCGCGACTTTCGCAGGGCTTGACATTGCTTCGCTATTCTTTCTCTGCCGATGTTTTCCTGCTGAGTTTCGTGGAGACCATAGCGTTCCACAAACTTGCGTTCATCCAGTATCTTGCGGCAATGCTTTCGCTTCTCATCATGAAGCTGCGCCGTCGTGAGGTCATATTCATTTTCCACAATCCGCGTCCGCACAAGGGCGAGAATCGGATGTCCCGTTCCCTGACAATGCGCATGCTCCGCCAGGCGGTCCTGGTACTGTCCCATTCCACCGACACGGCCGCATACGCCAAGTCATTGATTTCCAATTTCGGCGGCGACCCCGCCAAGGTGAAATACGTCTGTCATCCGATGTCGGCGACCGATGTTCCCGCGCCCGACATGTCTTCCGGCCGCATCCTCATCTGGGGCAATGTCCTTCCATATAAGGGTGTCCTGGAGTTTGTTTCCTGTCCCGAGATCCGTGATGCCGGTCTGGATGTCCACATAGTGGGCCGATGTTCCGATTCTTCTCTGTCAGCTTCGATAGAGCAGAGCATTTCCCGTCCGTCCGCCACTCACTTCCTTTTCGAGAACCGTTCCGCATCTTTCGAAGAGCTCCGCAGTCTCATTCCGTCCAGCAAATACGTGGTTTTCCCATATCTTCCCGGCTCCGTTTCCGGTTCCGGCGTCCTTATGGACACGATTGCCATGGGCGGCGAACCGGTGGGCCCGTCTTTCGGCGCCTTCGCAGACCTGGCCTCCGAAAATGTCTGCCGCATATACCGCTCCATCCCCGAACTGGTGTCCATCCTCAATTCCCCCAAACAGCTGAACCAGACCTCCATCCGACATTTCATAGCCCGCAATTCCTGGCCCGCATTCGCGGAGATGATTGCGAAGGAATCGGGGCGTCTCTAAAAAAATCTTGGAGTTGACCGATTATTTATATACTTTCGCCACAGTATTTGCGTAGAACAAATAGATAATTCGTAACTGATGGAAGAAAAGGCTACGGGCATATTGTGGAAGTCTAGTGCTGAAGGAAACAACGAGAGCTTTAAGGCGTTGTTTGATCTTTGGTATGAACCTCTTTGCCGTTATGCCTATTTTTACACTGGAGACAGTATGGATGCCGAAGAGGTCGTGCTGGACTTTTTCATGCATTTGTGGCGCAACAGGACATCCATAAACATTGAAAAATCTTTCGAAACTTACGCTAAAAGAGCGGTGCATAACCGCAGCTTGAACAAGATACGCTCCCGCAAACATCATGAGGAGCTGGAGACGGCATCATCGCTGTCCTATGAGGAAATTTATGAATTCGATACGGACACATTGATAGAAATAGCTTGGGAGGCTGCTTCTTCGGTTCCGAAAAAGTGCCGGGATATTTTCAATATGAGCCGTAAGGAAGGACTGACATACGCGCAGATTGCTTCCAGGACGGGATTGGACGTGAAGACCGTGGAAGGATATATGTCCCGTGCCCTGAAATATATGCGTATCGCTGTGAAAAAACTTTACCTTTTTCTTATTTTCATGTAAAAAAAATCAATTTTTTTTCGAGGGTAGCGGTGTGTCTGGATGTGTCTTTATAGTAAAGTCACGTAATTATGAAGACACGCATACCGACGGAAATCGTAAAAGTATTAGCCGGACATTTGAGGGAAAGTAACTCTCCGGAACAGGAAAAGCTGTTTGCGGAGTGGTTGGCCGTGCCTGGAAATGATGCCGAGTATCGCAAGTTCTTGAAAGTATGGAACGAGATCGTGGACGCGGAAACTCCTGATTTTGACATAAATAACGCCTGGTCGGAGCTTAACAGGCGCCTGGCTGCGGAATATGGGACGAGTTTGTTCTCCTCCCGGTTTGTCCGCATTGCTGCCGGAATTGCAGCTGCCGCAGCTGTTGCAGTCGTTTCGATATTCAGTTACAACATTTATGAATCGTATGGAGACAAGCCTGTCACGTTCGCGAGCGTTTCCGGAAAGAGCCGTGTCTGCCTTCCGGACGGAAGTGACGTCACTCTCAATGCCGGGGCATCTGTCACATACGGAAAACATTTCGGCGAGAAGGACAGGAATGTCTTGGCGGAAGGACGTGTGTTCTTCGATGTGGCCAAAGATAAGAAAAAGCCGTTCGTCATTCAGACAGGAGGACTGGAAATCAAGGTGTTGGGAACCAAGTTCGATGTGGACTCACGGCTGGATGAGGTGATTGTCAGCCTGGTGGAAGGATCTGTGTCAATGACAGGAATCGAAGAGGGGAACGAAAGTATAATGAAGGCGGGTGAAGTAGCGGTTTTCGACAAGAAAAGCGGCGAGGTGAGAATCGGAAAGGGTGATGTGCGCGGATCAATGTTGTGGTGCATGGAGCGCCTGTCGTTTCAGGATGCGACTCTTGACAAGGTGTGCCATGACTTGTCCATGTGGTATGGCGTAAATGTGGTTCTGGCCGACAATCTGGTCGGAAAGGGCTGCATAAACTTCACGATAACCGATGAGTCTCTAGAGTCCGTGCTTTCCATCATCAGCGCGACTACAGGCGTGAATTATCGTTTCGAGAGCCCTAAATCTGCTATAGTCTATTAAACTAATCACATAAATCTTATGCAAGTAAAAAAGTTGGTATGCGCAGCAATATCCTTTTTCCTGCTTATGTGCGGAACGGCACTGGCTCAGGAGAAGATTACGCTGAATCTGAAAGGTGTCACGCTTCGCGAGGCACTTGCGGCAGTGGAAAAGAACAGTAATTACTCGTTCTTCTATGATGCCCAGAACGTGGATACAAATGCACGAATTTCTGCAAATGTGAAGGGTGCGGACATTGAACAGACGGTAAAGACTATCTTGGAAGGAACGGGAATTACTTATACGATCAAAGGCCGCCAGATAGCTCTTATCTCACCCGTAAGGGTCAGCCCGAAAGTCGGGAAACATACTGTGGCCGGAAAAGTCGTGGATGCGTCCGGACTCGGGATTGTAGGCGTCGCGGTAATTAGCGGAAAGGCGAATCAAGGCTGTCTGACTGACATTGACGGAAGTTTTACGATGACTGTAGACGCCGATGTCCCTCAGTTGACATTTTCTTGTCTCGGATATGTCGAGAAGAAGATAGCGACTCCGCAGGATGCCACTCCGGTCAGGATCGTGCTTGAAGAAGACGCGCTTGCCATCGAGGAGACTGTCGTAGTAGGTTACGGCAGTCAGTCCAAGAGGCTGGTCAGCTCATCCATCTCGTCCGTGAAAATGGACCAGGTGGACCGTGGCGCCGAGATGGACCCTATCAAGGCACTCCAGGGAAGAGCTCCGGGCGTGAGTATCAGCAATGCGTCCGGAATTCCGGGTTCAAGCCCTAATGTGATTATCCGTGGAGTCAACTCCATCGCAGGAAGTTCAAGTCCGCTTTATGTGGTGGACGGCATTCCCGCAGAGTCCTATCCTAACATCAACGCCTCTGATATTGAAAGCATGGAGGTGCTGAAAGATGCCTCTGCGACAGCTATTTATGGTTCAAGGGCGAACTCCGGAGTCATTGTCATCACTACCAAGAGCGGTAAGTCCGGAAAGCCGATAATCAGTGTGAACGGCACATACGGACTTTCCAACATTGCCAAGGATATCGAGATGGCTTCAACCGCGGAATACATCAAGGTCATGCAGGAGGCTTTCGACAACTATAACCTCCAGAAAAAGGAACTGAAGACATTCTCGATACCGGAGAACATCACTGATTTCGATTGGGTAGGCTCCATCTCCAGAAAAATTGCGCAGCGTTACACTGCATCGGCAAGCGTTCAGGCCGGCAACGACTGGACACAGGCATTTCTCTCATTCGGCGCCGAGGGACAGCAGGGATATCTCAACAAGACGAACTTCGGAAAATACACCCTCCGTTCCAAAGTGAACCAGAAACTCACTGACTGGCTCAAGGTGAACCTCAATCTTTCCGGAGCATTCTCCCGCTACGACATGATCGAGGAGCAGGACGGATCGCTCAAGGTCTTGAGAGCTGCCCGCGAGGAACAGCCTTGGTACACACCATATTGCACGAGAACCACCGACTCCAAGGGCTTCCAGACCAGAGTCAATGCCAACGGCGGAGATTACAGGACAATGAGCAAGGACGGTCTTGTCCGTCATAACCCTGTGATGGCCATCAACGAGGAAGATTACTGGACGAACAGGTTCCAGCTCCAAGGAACGTTCTCCATGGATTTTACTCCGTTCAATGGTTTCAAGTTCACGCCTTCCCTCAGTGCATACTCCATCTATGACCATACCACCAAGAAGCTCACGGAACTCAATACCGAGCGTGGTTACAAAGACGGCTGGCATGCACTTTCAGAGCAGAAGAACACCAGTCTGAGATATGTGTTCGATGCAGTGGCATCATACGAGAACAAATGGAAAGGCCTCACCTATAACCTTATGGCCGGTTTCTCATACGAGAATTACAGCGCATCCAATTTCGGTGCAGCTTCAGACAATTATGCGAACAATGCATTCCCGTCATCCAGTTTCAACCTCATAACGAGCGGAACCCAGATTTACAGCGGAAGCATCGGTTACAATGCATACGCCCTCGAATCCTGGTTTGCCAGGGCGGCATTCAACTGGAAAGACAGATATGTCCTCAACGCTTCGTTCAGAACTGACGGCTCGTCACGTTTCCCGCAGGAATCCAGATTCGGATTCTTCCCGGCTGCGTCCCTCGCCTGGATTATTTCCAATGAAAAGTTCTTCCCGAAGAACGATGTGGTAGATGAACTGCGTTTTCGCGTATCTGCAGGCCAGACAGGTTCCATGGACGGCATCAGCAACTGGGCTGCAATGGACCTCGTCAGCGCCGGCTCCTCATATAACGGCGTTTCAGGTCTCGCATTCTCTACTCCTGCCCAGGGCTTGAAGTGGGAGGTTTCGACAAAGTACAATTTCGGAGTCAATACGGAGCTGTTCAAGGGCAGGATGCATGTTGATTTCGATTATTTCCATGCTACTACCGACGACCTGCTCTATCAGAAGCCGGTAATCGTAACTTCAGGTTACACGACACTTACATCCAACATAGGAAGCATATCCAATGACGGATTTGAACTCACCGTGGGCGGAACACCTCTCAAAATCGGAGACTTCCACCTCTATATGGACGCCAACATATCCTACAACAAGAACAAGCTTACGAAACTTCTTGACGGTAAGGATATCATCCCTATACAGCAGGCTACTCTTTTCGGCGGTACCAAGCACGCGCTCATCACCGGTCAGCCTGTATCTTCCTGGTATATGCTCAATTTTGAGGGTATCTACCAGAATGACGAGGATGTTCCTGCAAAACTCTATGCAAAAGGCGTAAGAGCCGGAGACTGCATCTATACTGACGTCAACGGTGACGGAGACATTGACTATAACGATGACAGGATGCGTGTCGGAAAGGCGACTCCTGATTTCTTCGGGGGAGCGAACCTTAACTTCGGTTGGAAAGGCCTCGAACTTTCAGTCTTCTGCCAGTACAGCATCGGAGGCAAGGTGTTCGCCGCTTGGAAGGGCTGCGGCCAGGAAGGTACCGAGCATCTCGGACTCAGCTCCGGAACAGTGACTGACGATTCCGGAAAGTCAGTGACCAACTATTTCAATGTGAGCAAGCACGCCGCCAATCATTATTGGCGCGAAGGCTCGGGAATCAATGATATGCCGCGTCCGGTTCTTTCAGGAGTCCATACCGGCTGGGACGTGGATTACAATATCCTGACATCTACCCGTTATCTTGAGGATGCGTCTTATTTCAAGTTCAAGACGATAACTCTTTCCTATAATCTTCCGGACAAGGTGCTGAAAGCCATCAAGTCGAATTCTGCAAAAGTCTTCTTCTCTGTGGACAATGCATTGACACTCACGAAGTATGACGGATATGACCCTGAAGTTTCCATGTCGAGCGGCCCTGCGTCAGCCGGTTACGGTGTCGATTTCGGCTACCAGCCTTCACTCAGGTCTTACCTCTTCGGTATTCAGATCCAGTTCTAAAAGATGTATCAATCAATATTACTGACAGATATGAAAAACAAGATATTCATTTCAATGATTTTGTGCGTGTCGGTTCTCGCGGCATCATGCTCGTGGCTGGACAATCCGAGTCCGAAAGGACAGATTCCTGCCAACAAGCTTACAGACAATGACCTCGCGCTGTTGACAAACGGTACTCTCCATCAGTACGAAGCATTTTTGACCAATTTGTGGTTTGAAGGGGATTATCTGGCAGAAAACTTCAAAGGCGGTCCCGGATTTTCCTATTCGGATGTCCATGGCGAGACGCAGTCGGCTTCTGCAAAGATTCCATTGACCAGATGGCAGTATTGTTATCAGAAACTAAACTACGCCAACCTTTTGATAAAATCTGCACTTGGAGCATCCAACCAGGGCAGCAGCGACGTCAGGACCGCACTCGGAACAGGCTATCTCTTCAGGGCAATAATCTACACAGGACTCGTGCAGCGTTATGGCGGAGTTCCTATCATAAAGGTTTCCGGCAGCACGGAAATCGTTCCGCGTTCCAGCGAGGAAGAAGTCTGGGCGATGATAGTCGAGGATTTGAAGGCCGCTGAGGACCTTTTGGACGAATTCAAGAGTTTCGCCTATCCGTCCAAGGAATTCTGCAAGGCTTTCCGTGCGAAGATAATGCTCTGGATGGCGCAGGACGCTGAAGCCATTGCCCTTGCTGACGATGTAATCAAGTCCGGCCGCTTCTCATTGAACTCGAACAGTACGGATTTCGCGTCAATGTTCATCAACGGTACCTCAAACAAGGAAATCATTTTTGCCCCGATCAACATCCGCTCTACTGATTATATCCGCTTGTTTGAGAGTGTCAATGATACTGACGGCTCATACAACTACTCTCCGACTGACGAATGCTGGACCAAACTGTACAGTGACGATGCCACAAGAACAGGAGACATCCGCAAGGCGGCGACATTCTCTACCGAGGATCCTAAGCCGATCATCAAATTCCCTAACGGACAGGGCGGCCAGTTCATAAAGAATCCGGAACCTTCACAGTCTCCGCTGATGTGTATGAGATTGGCGGATGTATATCTCATAAAAGCTGAGGCGCAGTGGGCGAGCGGAGATTATCCGGGAGCGCGTGAGACCCTTCTTTCACTTCTCGAAAAGAGGTATGCATCGGTGAACTTGCCTGCTTCACTCGGAAAAGATGAGCTTGAAACGCTTATTCTCGATGAAAACCGCAGGGAGTTCTATGCTGAGGGACATCGCTGGTTCGATATAAAGAGAATCGGCCTGAGGCATCATTCTGCCGATTTCTCGAAGTGGATTGACAAGCAGTATTCCGAGTGGAACGGACGTGACTTCCTCATGTATTGGCCTATCCCTCAGGATGAAAGAGATAAAGCCGGCGGAGCATATACCCAGAATCCCGGTTATTCAGGAGCAGAATAATAATTGTAAAACCCGTATCATTAAAACATTATGAATAAGATTAAAACATTATGTCTGGTAGCAGGCTCGCTGGTATCAGTTCTTGCCTGCGAGAAGCAGAAGGTTGAAGTAAGCAGTCTTACTGCAAGTTTCGAGATTTCTGCAAACCCTTGTTATGCAGGAGACGAAATTCATTTCATCAGCACCAGCACTGGTGGAAAGAAGCCATATACTTTCGACTGGACAGTCGACGGCGAAAAGCTCGCGAAGCATGACGAGGATGTGAAATACACATTCAAGACCAACGGAACATACACTGTTACTCTGTCATTGACAGATGATCTCGGTAACAAGGCAAGCAAAAAGAAGCTTGTCGTAGTGGATCCGGCTCCTGTTGCAAAGACTGGTGGACTTGAGGTCCTCTGGGCAGGATATATGGAAGGTTATAATGCCATTACAACTCCGGCTGTCGCTGATGACGGAAGCGTATGGTGCGCAACCAGATCGAACAAACTCTACAAGTTCGACAAGGACGGCAAGAAAGTGTTCGACAAGGAAATGTTCACAGCTGTCAAAAATGGCGAGACTTACGGTACTCCTTCAATCGACACCGACGGCACTGTTTTCATCGGTTGCGGTTCAGCAAACAAGGATGGCCATTTTATCGCCTACAATGCTGACGGTTCAGTGAAATGGTCATTCAGCCAGTGGTACAATGCGACAGCCGGCGCTGCCCCGGAACCTGCATATCAGGCTAGTATCGGCGGTATCGGAGAGGAGAATGTCTACTTCGGCTGTACAGGAGCGAGCGGAATCGCTGTTTCTGCAGACAAAGCTACCGGCAAGCGCAATGGCTTCGCCCAGCCTGCAGGAGGTTGCCGTACAGGATTGCTTCTTACGAAAGACGGCTATGTGAGCTGGTATGGTGGATACTGGGGTCTTTGGACCATAGCCCAGAACACCCTCGACAATGGCGGCGACAATAAAGTTAATCCGGCTTGGGGCAAATGGAACAATGACAAAGAGCAGACTTATGTCAAACAAGGTCCGATGGGAGGAATCGCAGCTCTTACGCTTAACGGAAAGCCATGCGTTGCAGGTGTCCTTACAGATCAGGTAGGAACAAGAGTTTATGCTGTGGAGGCTGCGACCGGTAATATTGTTGTGAACCACTATGTTGAGGATAACGGCGCTGTGCAGGATCAGGGTGGTGTTGCCATTACTTCTGAAGGCTACATCGTAGCTGCTCTCGCATTCACTACCGGTCAGGATGATGGCGGAATCGTAGTCATTGATCCTAAGACCGCTGGTGCTGACGGCAAATGCAAAGTCATCGGACGTTACAAAGTCCAGGAGAAAGTGGCTGGTTCACCGGCTGTTGACGCTGCCGGAAACATTCACTTCGGAACAGAGTCCGGTCAGTATTATGTCGTTGACAAGAACTGCAACTTGTTGCTGAAAGCAGATATCGCAGACGCAGTAATGTCGAAAGATGCCAAGACATTTGAAGGCCTCCGTATGGCGAAGATCTGGTCATCTGTAGTCATCGGTGACGATGGTATCGTTTATATCTCATTTACTGATTCCGATACCAGAACATTCTCTGGTGTGATCGCGTTCCGCCCTTATGACAAGAGCGACAACAAGTTCTGCAAAGGACCTGCTGCATCTGAATGGCCGATGTTCGGTCACGACAGACGTCATACGAACCGTCAAATCTAATTTTATCGAAATGAGAAAATTTTTTGCATCATTTCTCGTAGCATCACTCGCACTTGTCTCTTGCAACAGCACCGAGTACGTAGTAAAAGATCAGGATAAGGGTCAGATCAATCCCAAGACCACATCTTTGCTTGAACTCTGCGATGCTGTTCAGGAGAAGTGGGAGGAAGACCTCACGGTGAGCCGCATCTATGTCGTTGCGCACCGCGGCAATACAATGGAATCCTTCAAGCAGGGGATTCCGGACAACTCCATTCCGAACATCCTTCACGCTATTGAGGCCGGAGCGGATATGGTGGAACTTGATGTCCGCACTACCAAGGACGGCCAGCTCGTTCTTATGCACAATGAGACTGTCAATGAGACGACTACCGGTGTCGGTGCCGTTTCTTCTCTGACGCTGGAGCAGATCAAGTCCTTCGACATGGTCCGTTACGGCAAGGTCTATAAGGACGAGCAGAACAATGTCGCGAAGGTCCCGACCCTCTTGGAGGCTCTCAAGGCCACCAAGGACAAGATTTATGTCAATCTTGACCTCGCGGGGAAAAACAATGTTCCGGCAAAGGTGCTTGAAGTCATTCATGAAGCCGGCGTGGAGGACCAGGTCATGCTGTTCGCCAGCGGAGACATTGCTGAATATCAGAAACTTAATCCTCTGGTGGCGGTTCATCCGTACGTCAACAGCGTGGAGGCTACGTCTTCATACTCCGGTATGATCGGCGCGAAACTGTTCCAGTACGGAAACGCCGTATATCTGAACAACAGCATTCCTGAGTTTGGCACGAAGATGCATGTGAAAGGATATCTTTCATATTCCAATCTCCTTGACCGGTGGGATAATGCCCTGCGCAACGGGGACTACACTCCGCTGGACAAGTTCATTGCCTCCGGCTCGGATTTCGTGCAGACCGATGTCGCCGAGCTTGTCATCCAGTATCTTGACGGCAAAGGATTGAGATAATTCCTAACAAGACACATAATTATGAAACACTTGGAAAACATGCTGGGGGGTAAAACATATACAACTCCAATGATTGAAATCAGCACCTTTATGGTAGATGCATCTTTTGCGATGTCTAATGAGAATGTTAAGACAAACGTAATACACGATGTGTATACCATTGAGGATGAATTCAATTGGTAAAACTAAGAAACCTGATGAATAGATTTTTTACAATTTTGTCAATGGCGGCGGTAGTATTCGCTGCATGTGATAAGGAAAACGAGACTCCGTGTCAGAAAATTGACCCGGCGGAGCTCGTTGAGGTGACATTTGACGTTTCGGCGAAAACCAATCAGTCCGCAGAAGTCCAGAATGTATCGACGAAAACAGAAATCAAGGACGACGGCACCGTGCTCTGGTCTGTCGGCGACAAGGTTTCTGTGTTCTATGAAGTGAACGGCGAGACCGGAAGCTCTGAATCCGAGGCTCTTGTTGCCGAAAACATCAAGGCGGACGGCTCCGCTTCCATTACAGTGAAAGTCCCTGCTGCCTTTACATTGGAACAGTTTGAAGGAACCCGCAGCCTTTCTGCGGTCTATCCGTTCGACGCGTCAGCCGCTTACGTGGACGGCAAGATCAATGTCTCTGCACCTATGGTTCAGGACGGAACCTTCGCTCACGCGAGCCTTTCAGTAGCAGAATGGACCGGCAGCAATTCTCTCGTATTTGAGAATCAATGCGGTCTGTTGCGGATCGAAGCTGAAGATGCTGCCGTCTCCAAAATAACATTGAAAAGCGCTGATGCTGATATCGTTACGCTCAATGTTCCCGGTGCGGGCACATATTACGCAGCCGTTGCGCCATCCACTCTCGAAGGCTTCTCAGTAGTGCTGACAGACGCGGAAGGAGAGGAACTTGCCAAGAAGGTCTCTGCAAAGTCTCTTGTCGTCGAAAAGGGTCATGTCCTTCCTCTCGGCAAGGTGGTCGGCTTCGATGACAGATTCTATGTTTCTGCCGAGGCGAAAGGCCGAAAGGACGGAAGCAACTGGGACAATGCTGCAGGGCTTACGGAACTGAAAGGACTTCTGGCCAAGGGAGTTGTGATGAACGTCTATATGTCAGCCGGAACGTATTCAGTAACGGATGCGCTTGTCTCTGAGGCAGATGGTGCTGATTTCAGTGTTTATGGCGGCTATCCTGCAGGTGCGAAAGGCGCAAGCCTTAAAGCAAGAGACGCCAAGGCCAATGCGACCATCTTTGACGGTGGCGGAAAATCCCAGATTTGGCTCACCAAAAAGGGAAATGTCCTGTTTGACGGACTGAGCTTCCAGAATGGTTTCTCTGCAAAGGATAATGGCGGAGCTTTGGTCTTCAACGGAACCGGCGTGACCGGAAAAATTCTCGACTGTTCTTTCATCGGCAATAAGGTGACAGACGGAACTAATGGTACGCAGTATTTAAGTGGTGGAACAATCCATGTTTTCGAGGCCAAAGTGACAGTGGAGAATAGCTCGTTCTCTAAAAACTATGGTAGAAACGGCGGCTCATTGTTCACCAACAATGCCAAGGCTGAACTTACTGTCAAAGGCTGCACGTTCACTGAAGATTATGCATTAAATACCGGTGGCTCAATCAACAACAGCAATGGAACTCAGATGATTGAAAACTGTACGTTTACAGGCTGTTATAATTTGGACGGTGCTGGCGGTGCTATTCATATCAATGGCGCGTCAGCGGTTCAGACATTGAAGAATTGTGTGTTCAACGCTTGTGAAGCTAACCGCAACAATTCTTATCTGAAGGTTGATAACAAGGCATGCGGAGGAGCGATTTCTGTCCAGAATGCGAATCTTGATATCAGCGGCTGTACTTTTGACGGCAATATGGGTTCCGCCGGTAGCGCTATGTTGCTTCAAAGCGGTGACGGCCTTGTTCGTGTAACAGATTGCGTGTTCAAGAACAACAAGGGAGCATCCCGCGGTCTTATCCAGACCAATGGAAAGGCTGTCCTGTTTATGAACAACTGTCAGATTTACGACAATACCATGAGGACAAACCAGTGGGGTACAGTTATTCACGGCGGTAATCCTTCCGTAGTCTGCATGAACAACTGCTCGATTCATAACAATGTCAGCCAGCAGGCAGGAGGCACTTCCGTTTGTCTGAACAATGACGGATTCACGGTCGTAGTAAATACGACAGTAGTAGGAGTAAATGCCAAGTCACTGTGCCGCTCAAACAATAGTAACGGCTTGTTCAGTTTGTATGACAACTGTCTTCTCGCAAATAAACTTGACAATGGCATCGTGTTCTTTAAGGAAAAGAACTCGTCAGTAAAACTGAATCATGACATAATCGGCCCGAAAGCCACCGACACTGATGGCGCTTGGCTGGTAAAGACCAATGTCGTCGTTGACGGCGAATTATCATTCTGCAATGGTTCTTCTTTCGACAGTTCAAAGGGTTATTGGAAGTGGAACGGCCCGTCCGCATCATTCACGAAGACAACGGAGTCTGCAATTGTTGACCGAATTAAGGCACTTGACAGCAATAACGGCAACACCCGCCTGAACGGCGCCTTCGCTCCCAAGTTCGTAGAGTGGGTAGAAAGCCTCGGCGGTTTCAATAAAGACCAGCTCGGTACTACCCGCACCACCTCCGGCACCTGGCCAGGCAGCGTGGAGCTCAAATAAATCGACCACGTCGATCCACTAAAAAAATCAGAGCCGGCACATCACCGACTCTGATTTTTTTACCTCTTATTGCAGTTTTTATCATAAAATGATTATCATCTTATGATAAAATATTGGAAAAATCATTATATTTGCTGAAAATCAGATTATTATGAATCCGTTTATTACGACTGGATACGCAGGACCGGAATACTTTTGTGATAGAATTGAGGAGACCAAGGCGCTCACTGACCTATTGATGAATGGGAACAATGTTGCATTGATGTCACCCAGGAGATATGGGAAAACTGATCTTATACGGCATTGTTTCGGACAGAAGGAAATCAGTGAGAAGTATTGTACCTTTATCATTGATATCTATTCCACCAAGTCGCTTGCGGAAATGACCGAGAGGATGGGAAAGTCTATCCTTGATACGCTCAAGCCGAAGGGGACGCAGGCTTGGTCTAAATTCGTGAACGCGCTTTCATCGCTCAAGGGAGGTATCAGCTACGATGCCGCCGGGGTGCCCTCGTGGACATTGCAGATCGGTGATTTGGGCAATCCGAAGACTACGCTTGATGAGATCTTCGCTTATCTGAGCAATGCTGAAAAGCCGTGTCTGGTCGCAATTGATGAGTTCCAGCAAATTACGAATTATGCGGACAAGAATGTCGAGGCCACATTGAGGACATACATCCAATATTGCCCGAATGCAAAGTTCGTCTTTTCCGGCTCGCACCGCGAGATGATGGGCTCGATGTTCACTTCTTCAGCCAGGCCTTTTTATCAGAGTGCCACTATCATCAATCTTCCTCCGATTAGGGAAGAACTGTATGCCGAGTTCTGCAAAAAGCATTTCGCCGCTGCCGGTAAATGTCTTGATGATGAAGTGGTTCCGGAACTTTACAAGAGGTTTGACGGGACGACATTCTATCTCCAGAAGGTAATGAACATCTTGTTTATGCGGACCAATGAGGGCGAGACTTGCGTGAAAGAACGTATTGCTGATGCGGTAGACTATATTATAGACTTCAGTGCCGACACTTATGAGGATCTTCTATATCAGCTTCCGGAAAAGCAAAAACAGATAATCCAGGCAATCGCACTTGAAGGCAAGGCCAAGAAGATTACCTCCAGAGTCTTTGTCCGGAAATATGCCTTGTCGTCTGCCAGTTCCGTAAATTCGGCAGTCAAAGGACTGCTCGAAAAAGGTTTGCTGAATTGTTCACGTGGCGTATACCAAGTCTATGACATGTTTTTTGCCACCTGGCTCACCGAACGCTATATGAAATAAATTTTTATCGTCTTCCAATAAAATATTGGAATTTGTATTTTCGTCCGTTTCGGAATAGGTCCTCAGCCAATACCTGTTCTGCTGTGATGTCAGATGGAGAGTCAGAACTTTGTTCTTCCGCAGCTTTCCGACACAGAAAGAATCCTCATCACCGCTCTTCATCAGCTCCGGACATGACGTTATGTCAAGCTCGGAGAGATTGTTCGTAGAACATATGAGTGTTGAAACCGAAGGTGGAAGGATCAGGTTTTCTAGCATATTGTTGGTACAGCCAAGGTGGTCCAGTTTGGTGAATGCAGTTAAGTCAAGCGTGCCGTCGAGCATATTCTGACTGCAATCAAGACTCGTCAAGCAATCTGGCGCTATTTCCAATGAGGTCAGCCAGTTCTGATCGCAGTACAAAAAGGGGAAGCTTACAGTATATTGTATATTGTATATGACCCTGACTAGGCAAGGTTCTGAGAATAATTGCAAACTCATAGTTCGTAACTATTTTACTGAAAATTGCTACGAACAGAAACTAACAACGGTATAAACATATCAAAATATAAGGTTTTTGATGGTGATATTGTTGCTGTGTCTTGCAAACAATTGATTTGCAGGACACGGCAATTTTGAATATTGAAACAAAAAGCATAATTTTGCCGCCGTTTTGATTAATTATGATGATTAAGAGGAATAGGCTTTTTGTAGTCATATTGATTTTGCTCGCAGGGTGGGGAAATGTTTCCCTTGCCCAGAGTCTTGTTAATGTAAGCGGTGTCGTTACATCCGCAGATGATGGTGAACCTTTGATTGGCGCGGGAGTCGTTGCAGGTCCTTCGCAGGGAACAATTACATCCTTTGATGGTTCCTATCAGATTAAGGTCCCGGCAGGAACTGAACTGGTGTTTTCTGCAATCGGTTTTGCCGATGAGAAGATCGTTGTTCCGGAAGGCAATACCTTTGAATTGAATGTGGCTCTTAAGCCGGAATCCCTTCAGATTGAGGATGTGGTTGTAATTGCCTACGGTGTCAGAAAGAAAGGAACTGTCTCCGGTACTGTCTCTACGGTTAAATCCGAGGTGATAGCTGATGTGCCGGCTGCTAGTTTTGACCAGGCCCTTCAGGGAAAAAGTTCAGGTCTCACCGTTATATCACAATCAGGAGAACCAAGTAAGCCTGCCCAATTTATGATAAGGGGGGCCAATTCAATATATGCCGGTACGGAGCCTCTGTTCGTACTTGACGGTGTCCCTATATCAAGTTCCGATTTCAATGCTCTCAGTCCCAATGATATAGAATCCGTTTCCGTATTGAAGGATGCTGCATCTGCATCAATTTACGGAGCAAGGGCATCAAACGGTGTAGTTATCATCACTACCAAGAGGGGAGTTGCTCTGGACAAGGCAAAAATTACATTCCGTGCTCAATATGGGGTTTCCCAGATGACCAGAAGCAATTGGTATATGATGAACACTGCGGAACGCATTCAATATGAGAAGGAGGTTGGTCTGACTGCAAACAAGAATTATGACATTCTTGCCCTGACAGATGTGAATTGGATGAATGAAGTGTTCAATTCAAAAGCTCCTGTGCAGAATTACGAACTGTCTGTAAACAAAGCGACTGACAAGCTGAATTATTATGTGTCAGGTGGATTCTATGACCAGAAGGGTATTGCCCAGGGATCCACTTTCCGCCGTTTCAATTTGCGCACCAATGCCGAGGTTCGTGCAAATGACTGGCTGAAGATAGGGACAAGCACTATGGGGGCTTATGAAGAAGCCTCCCAGGCTGATGATGGAGTGTATGCACTGACAACCCCTATTTCTGCAAGCCGTTTCATGTTGCCATATTGGAATCCATACAAGGCGAACGGAGAACTTGCCACCCTTGACGATGGAAGTTGGAAAGGTACGACTGAGAATCCAATTGTCTGGATGGAGAAGAATCCGGTCACGAATAAAAAATACAAATTGATATCCACTGTTTTTGCTGAGATTTCCCCAATAAGGAATCTTATAGTCAAGACACAGTTTGGTGTTGATTTTTCTCACGGAACCGGATACTTGCAGTCATTTCCAAGTCTTTCGACAAATGGTGGGATAGGGACAGCTGCAAGACAGAGTTCCGATGCCCTGAATCTTACTGAAACGACTACTGTAAACTATTCTTTTGAAATAGGGAAAAGTCACTCATTCAATGTAATGCTTGGACAGGAGGCTGTAAATTATGTGAGTGAAGGTTTCAATGTGTACTCAAAAGGGCAGACCAATGACAAACTCACAAATGTTTCAACCGGAACAAGAGCTTCAAGTTGGGGAGATTCCAGTTCGTCATATTCTTTGCTGGCGTTCTTCCTCAGGGGAGAATATAATTATCAGGACACTTATTTTGGGACACTTGCAAACTTCCGTGGCATAATGTGACATAAACATATACTTGAA
>OGDF01002030.1_pt1 | contig 28549 bp, 29 predicted proteins | sample 1570141 | NCBI WGS metagenome assembly OGDF01 (sample SAMEA4370581, study PRJEB24528) | human gut metagenome | reverse complement strand
GTTGTTGCTGCGTTATCCAGATATATTAATTTATTCATGTTTTTTGTCCTTTCTTTTATATGTTTTTTGCAGATGTTCATTTTACACAAGCAACCATTGATACCGGAGATGCTTCCAATCCCTTAAATCGGACAGGAAATGCTGAAATCCATTCACAAAATTCTTCATACAATGGACGAACCGTACAAAGAGGTGTTTTCTCTGCGGACGTTTGGCGAGCTTCCATTTCGGGATATTGCGGATTTGTTTGGAAAGTCAGAGAGCTGGGCGAGGGTTGTGTATTATCGGGCAAAGCAAAAAATATTAGATCAATGGAAGAAAGAAGGTGACTTTTAGTGTCTGAAAAGAATAACATGAATCAAATTTCCTGTGATATGGTTCAGGATTTGTTGCCGTTATATCAGGATGGACTTGTTCACGATAAGACAAAAGATGCAGTGCGCCAGCATTTAGAACAGTGTTCAGCATGTAGACATGTATATGAACAGTTGAAAATGCCTGTTGCCTTAGAAAAAAATGAGACAGAACAGGGTGTGGAACGGTTTCAGGCTATGGTGAAAAAGAACCGGGAAATTGTGAAAAATAAAATAGCGATTGCTTGTGTGATTTCGGCAGTAGCTGCATGTGTTATCTGTTTTATTGTATTATGTGTACCTGTCATTCCTTCAAATGAAAGTAATATGAGAGTCAAGGATGTATATTGTGTGAAAGAAGATGGCATTCAAAAAGTATTTGTAAGTTGTCAGTGGCCGGATAGCAGGAGAAGTGCAATTTACAGACCTTCATTTGTATTGAACGAAGATGGTTCTGCAACGATGAAGACTGCAAAAGAGTATAAGCTGACCATAGCGGACAAAGTGAGCGGTCGTGCGGAAACCTATAATAATGAATTTTATGGAAGTGCATATGTGGAATTGGATACTCCGTGTAAAAGCATTATTTATGATGGAAAACAGATATGGTCGGAAGAGGACTATAACAGAGAAATACCGGAATATGTCTATGATTAGGTTGAAGATGAATAACCAGTAAGTTATAATAGTGGCATAGAATACAGAGGTTTCTAAGGAGATGTGGCTAGTATGATTGGATTTAGCATTATGACATGGTTCATTGCGGTAATTATGATAGGTTTGAGTATTTCCCTGCTGAAAGGAAATTATACTTTGGTTCATGGTAACGTATTCGATAGAACAAAAGATAAGGCAGGGTATGCTAAAAAATTAGGAAAGCCTGTCTTGTTACTTGCAGTTGGAATTGCCATTTCTGGAGTGCTTGCAATTGCATTGCCGCAGGAATATGCTATGACGATTGTAATCATCTTTTTATTATTAGTGGTGGCAGTAACGATCGGTCTGTTTTACAGAGTGGATAAGTATTTTCGTAAATTATACCGGGTTTAACGGGCATGAAGACAAACGTTCCACAGGAATTGGCCTGTATCTGTGCAGGGAAGTATTACAAAAGCTGGGGCATACCATTCAGATACAGTCCGAATTGGGAGAAGGAACTACGGTAAAGGTTGGATTTTCAAAGGATACAATTGATTTCCGGGACTAAAAATGATTTAGTATGAGAGAAAGGCTATCTATCCATAACTGCAGGTTATGACTAGATAGCTTTTCTGTATTTGTGAAGAAAGTGTGAACACTGTATAATAAAGCTATCGGACATAGGGGTTCGGCAATGAAGAAGGAGGATTTTTCTATGAGAAAGAAAAAAGTATTGGCTACATTGATCGCAGTGGCAGCTTGCCTTACTTTCACAGGTGTGGCAGCACCTTCTGCTCTGACAACAACCGCTCAGGCAGCAGGTTATACCGGACTGAAGAGAATTTCAGCAGGTAACTGGCAGTATTACAAAAACGGAAAGAAAGTAACAAGCGGCACAGACGTAGTAAAAAACGAAAACGGCTGGTGGTATGTAAAGAACGGTAAGGTTGATTTCAAAGCAAACACCGTAGCGAAGAACCAGAATGGCTGGTGGCTGATTCGCAATGGTAAAGTAGATTTTTCCGCAAATACAGTTGCAAAGAATGAGAACGGCTGGTGGCTCATCCGCAATGGTAAAGTAGATTTTTCCGCAAATACAGTAGCAAAGAACCAGAATGGCTGGTGGCTGATCCGCAATGGTAAAGTAGACTTTTCTGCAAACACCGTAGCAAAGAACCAGAATGGCTGGTGGCTGATCCGCAATGGTAAAGTAGATTTTTCCGTAAATACAGTAGCAAAAAATGAGAATGGCTGGTGGAAGATTACCAACGGAAAAGTTGATTTTGGTTATACTGGAATAGCGAAAAACGAGAATGGCTGGTGGAGAATTGAAGATGGAAAAGTAAACTTTGACTGCAACAGCGTAGAGAAAAATGAGAACGGCTGGTGGTACCTGGACGGCGGAAAAGTTGATTTTGGATACAACGGTCTGGCAAACAACAAGAATGGTCAGTGGGTTATTGAAAACGGAAAAGTAACCTTTGCATACAATGGTGAATATACAACCTCAGAGGGTATAGGATATCAGGTAAATGGAAGCAAAGTGGATACAAAATCTTTTGATTATTCCAAACTGATCGCTGAGCAGGAAAAACAGTTTGCAGTTGTTCCGGAAGCAGCAAAAATCGGCATTGCAGCAGAGGATGAGAAAGGTGCATCCGGCGTTGTGCTGACAGCTTCCAAAAAATATCAGGGTGAGTACTGCCTGAATGCTTTAGTAGCAGGTGATAAAATTGCTCTGAACGCAACTGGCGATAATAAAGTTTCAAGTGCAGTAAGTACAAACGAGAACAGTGACATTGCTATCGTTGACGGAAAAGTTGTATTTACACCGGTAGCAATCAATGCAGGAAATCCGATAGATGAAGTCATCACTGTAACTATGGAAGATAAAACAGAATATAAAGTACATACTTTAAATGATATGATGCCAGGCATGAACATCGAGAATAATGGTGTTGAAAAAGACGATGCAGGTGTATATTCCTTTGCATTAGATCATTTCTTCCTTCGTGTAAATACAGAGGGCGAGTTAGTATACTATCGTTTCATCCCACAGATGCACGTAACAGTAGACAGTCGTGGAAACGTATCTGAGAATATGGCAGAGAACTTTGCAGCTCAGGATGCCGTTGACGGAAGCCGTTACTACACTGCATTTATTGAGCTGAAACCAGATTACAGAAATGCAAACGGTGGATATTCCAGCGGATCCTATCTGGTAATGGATAAGGATTATGTAGATATTGATCAGGCAGTTCTGGAGCCGACAACAGAGCATGGAGAGGGATACCTGGATCAGCATGAGTTTGTAGTACTTGGCAAAGATCATTATATCGATCTCAGCTACACACCGATTCTGGCAGAGAATCTTCCGGATTCTGTAAAAGGTATAGATGGTGGACATACAGGTTTTGTGTGGGCTGGCATTATTCAGGAAGTAAAAGACGGAAAAGTTGTAAAAGAAATCAATACAGCAGATTATCCGTTATTATATGAATCGGCTGTTGAGTGCATCAACTATGCAGGAAGTACTTTAAAAGGAGCACCGGTTACAGCAGGACAGACAGAGGTTGCAAATAACTTTGCAGCAGGTGTCATGGATTATGTTCATGTAAACAGTGTGGATTACACATTAGATGCAAAAGGAAATACCGATAAGATTTTGGTTTCCATGCGTGATCAGAGTGCAGTTTACCAGTTTGACTTTGACAATGGCGATATCGACTGGATCCTTGGTGGTAAAGCATCAACTCTGACAGGATATGATGAGTATACATCAACCCGCACGGATGATAATAAAGTTCCGTTTAAAGCACTCACTTATGGACAGCACTTTGCGCGTTACACAAACAAAGATGCAAACGGTATGATTACAGGAAATGCAGAGATCAGCGTATTTGATAATCAGACAGGTATCGGACCGTTCCTTACATCTCCGACATTCCCAGGTGCACCGACAACGAAGACACGTACTTTTGAAGCTACAATTGATGAGACAAAAGGAACTGCAACAATTTCTAATGTAATCAAAGGTAGCGATCTGACAGATAAAAATGGTAAATATCATATTGCCAGTCATTGCGGAAGCGTACAGTACGACAGTGCTACATCCGTAACAATCGGTTGGGGACTTCACGGTGTCATTGATAACATTCCTGGTGTAGTTCCAGCTGAGAAATTGACAATTCATGATGGCAATTATCCTGAAATCGCTCTGAAACAGGGAAGCCGTCCAGTATTTACAGATTACAATCCGACAACTGCTACAATCTCCTTCGAGCTGACACCAGTAAGAAATCAGATGAACATGGGAAGTCCGGATGCACTGTTCTCATACAGAACATATAAAACAGCAGACTAATCGAATACAGAGAACGTTAGCGTATCTTAGGATAGACACACGATCCCGGGGATTTAATTTCCCCGGGATTGTTGCGTCTGAAGAAAAAACAGTGTAAACTTGTAGTACCATAATGCGTAGCAGCACAATAGAGGAAACAGGAATTTACTGCAGCAGAGGGGGAGTAAGTAGCAAAAGCGGATTGTAAATGTCTGTTTTATAAGGCCAGTATAGAAGAAGACAGTTTTTCGGGGAGGAAGTAGCAATGAGATTGGAACAAATTACATATTTTTTGAGTGTGGCAGAACATGGAAATATTACTGCAGCCGCAAAATCACTTTATATCTCACAGCCTGCCCTGAGTAAACAGATTACACTCCTGGAGCAGGAAGTTGGTCTGCCATTGTTTGAACGTCAGGCGAGAGGCGTGGTGCTGACCCAGGCGGGTGTACAGTTTCAGAAGGATCTGCAGAACATTTTAAAAGAACTGGAACATGCAAAGAAAAATGCGGTACTTGCAGGCCGGGCACAGAAACCATTGTTGAATATCGGTTGTTTTGACGGTTCGTATGCGGATGATTTCCTTCCGTCTGTCTACGATTATCTGAAAGAAGCTGCTTCCGGACAGAAACTTGTGATCCATAAATGCAATTTTCTGGAAGGGCATGAGTATCTCGAAAAAGGGAAAATTGATCTGTGGCTGACTTTGGCACCATCCTGGCAGGACAGACCGGGATTCTTAAAAAAGAAAATTGCGTGGAGAAAAGGTGCCCTGATTTATTCGGAAAAATTGCAGGTGGGGAAGAAAGAAAATCCAACTTGGGAAGATTTTAAAGATGAGACTTGTGTTCTGGTGAAAAAAAGTCAGAACCCGGGCATGTTTCAGCATACCTTAGATACCATGGAATTGATTCGTCTGGATGAGGGAACCATTGAAGTGGTAGAAAATATCGGCACGCAGATCAGTTATGTAAAACTTGGACGAGGGTATTGTTTTCTGTCTGAAAATATCATTCATGGAAGTAAGGGATTGAGATGTATTTCACTTCCGGGAGAACGAGGCATTGAGGTTGTGGCTGTCTGGTCCGAAAAAAATGCGGCAGTGACAAATTTGATGGAGAATTATCCGATATGAAGAGCAGAGGATGCAAATGAGGCTGCGTCAGTTTTTCTTCAAAGCGGATGCAAATGATAATAATATTGTCCTTAGACAGAAATGCTGTTAGAATAAGCAAAAAACAGTGAAGAAAAATGATGAGGTATGAAATGATAAAATTTACAGATGTTTCCTTCGGTTTTCCGCAGAAGGATTTATATAATGAAATTTGTTTTGAAATTGTCGAGGGTGACCATGCGGCACTCATCGGCAGTAACGGCACAGGAAAGAGCACACTGATCGACATGATCATCCACACGGATGAGTATTTATACGATGGCAAAATTGAAAAAGACGAAGCAGTGCGCATTGGTTATATTCCACAGTTTGTAAAGCATGAGACAGAGGACATTTCTGCTTTTGATTTTCTGGCAAAACCATTTGTCGAGCTTCAGCAGAAATCAGAAGCAATCTGTGCGGAGATGGAGACGGCAGAAGATATGGACGAGGTGTACGGCCGTTATCAGAAAGTGCTGGACGAGATGGACGCCATTGACGCATACAATTATGATTCCAATATTCGAAAAGAACTTGCGATTGCAGGTATGACCGCACTGGAAGATGCATCTGTGAAAAAGATTTCCGGTGGTGAGTTTAAACTTCTGGCGATCATCAAAAGCATGCTCTTAAAACCGCAGCTTCTGATCATGGATGAGCCGGATGTATTTCTTGATTTTGAAAATATTATCGGCCTTTCCAAGCTGATCAACAATTATGAGGGAACCATTATTGCGATTTCCCATAACCGGCTGCTTTTGAGCCAGTGTTTTAATAAGATTTTACATCTGGAAAATATGGAACTGCAGGAATTTCCGGGGACTTTTGCAGAGTACAATCAGGCGATGTTGGAGACAAAAGTTCAGATGGCAGAGCAGGCGACCAAGGATGCCGAGTGGATCGCTGTACAGGAAAAACTCATCGAAAAAATCCGGTCTGAGGCAACGTATATTGATAATCCGGCAAAAGGAAGACAGCTGAAAGCCCGTGTGTCCTATCTGGAGAGACTGCAGGCGAGACAGTGTAAGAATCCGTTTATTGAAAATCATGGATATGACTTTACCTTCCCGGAAGTGGAACAGCCGGAGGATTATGATCCGGATCATGCACCGGTTGTAATTTCTGTAAAAGATTATGCACTTTCTTTTGATCGTGAATTACTGACAAATGTTTCTTTTGATATCAAAGCGGGTGAGAAAGTTGCCATTGTTGGTGCCAATGGAACCGGAAAATCCAGCATGTTAAAAGATATCTATGAAAGCATGCAATCAAATACTGACCGCATCGGATATTACACACAGATTTTTGATGATGATCCGGAGCAGCTTTCCGGTGGTGAGCGAAATATCAAGCAGCTTCGAGCATTGTCCGAATCAGATGCAGAAATCCTGTTTTTAGATGAGCCGTCCAGTCACTTGGATACCTATGCACAGATTGCCCTTGAAAAAGCAATCAAAGAGTATAAGGGAACGGTGCTCATGGTGACACATGATTTTTATACCGTTGCAAACTGTGCAGACCGTATTTTACTGCTTGAGAATGGCACAGTCCGTGAGCAGAGCGGCAGAGCTTATCGTAAGAGTATTTATAAAAAATATTTCGAAAGTGATATCTTTGAGGCAGAGCGTATTCGGGTTGAGCGGGAAGTACGAATCAATGCGCTGCTCAGAGATGGTAAGTGGAAAGAAGCAAAGAGTGCATTGTAAGAACATACAGAAAGTTGATCTATAATCTGTTCTGTACTACAATTTCTGAGGTGGATCCATTTGAGGGAGAAGTAATCTCAGTTGAAGAGGCAAAATAAAACCGGATAACTTACAAAAATGTAAGCGAAGGAATTCCTGCAAAGTATTGATTTTACTGGATTTGTGGAATGTAAAAACACAGATTTACACCAAATTTACACCAAAATTTTTTAAAAGTTATAGCAGAAAAAGAAATCTGATATGAGAAAAATGATCCCAACTTCATGTGATTATGTGAAGTCGGGATCATTTGTTGTATGTGGGAGTTAGTGATTTTTTTTAATAGGATCATTCTTTAAAAGTAATCTATTTTTTCCCTTGTCAAGAGTACTAAGCTGATTTTCACTCATTGGAGTAGCTGCTTGAGTATGGGGCATCTGTGAAAGTTGTTTTTTATATTCTAAATATGAACAAATGGCCTTGTTAATATTCTGATCATCGAAAGAGATTTGTATACTCTCTGGTATATAGTTACCATCTTTGTCTGTATCAGAAGATATTTTCAATGGAGCCTGCTCATCAAGTTTTATTATAAGGGATAATACATCGCTTATGGTATTGATATTGAAATCTAAGAATACTGTCACGCTGACACCAAGGGCATCTGCAATTTTTTGTAACTGATCAGGTTTAGGTTTTCTTTCTCCAGTTTCATATTTTTTTATAGTTGACAGATATAAATCAGATTCCTTAGATAAATCTTCTTGCGTCATATTATTCAATTTTCTATAAGTCTTAATTTTTTCCCCAATGCTAATTTCGCTAGACATGAAATGTACCTCCATATTTTGGTTATAGATATATTACCATAAAGAGTACAAAAGTGGTATTATTTTTAGCTACTTTATTGACAACCACAAAAGTGGACGATATAATTTGACATATAAAACGACCACAAAAGTACACTGTATGAAAAGAAGATATTCTAAAGAAATGCTTCTTTTAGTGATGTTCAAAGCTATATGTTATTGAGATATCATGATTTTAAAAGAAGAGTTCTTAAATATGTGGTCAATAAATTATGAAAAATGAGATACAGAGAGGACAAAGAAAATGTGTAAGGTTATTGCGATTACGAACCAAAAAGGCGGATGTGCGAAAACAAATGTAACGGTAAATCTTGGAATCGGATTAGCCAGAGAAGGCAAAAAGGTTGCACTGATTGACAATGATGCACAGGGATCATTAACTGCAAGTCTTGGGTATGAGGAGCCGGATGAACTGAATGTTACATTGGCAAATATTATGATGAATGTTATCAATGACGAAGAAAATAATCCAGAATATGGATTCTTACACCATGAGGAAGGTGTTAGTTTTATTCCTGCAAATGTGGAATTATCTGGTTTGGAAATATCTCTAATCAATGTAATCAGCAGGGAAACTATTTTACGGAGTTATATAGAGACTATTCGTGATCAGTACGATTATATCTTAATTGATTGTGCACCAAGCCTTGGAATGCTGACGATTAATGCACTGGTAGCAGCGGATGCAGTGATTATTCCGGTACCGGCGGCATATTTGCCGGTAAAGGGACTGGTTCAGTTATTGAAGACAATATCGATGGTAAAACGCCGGTTAAACAGAAAGCTGCAAATAGAGGGGATTTTAATCACAATGGCAGATTTTCGTACAAATTTTGCGAAAGATATATCAGCTAAGTTGCATGAGGCATATGACTTAACCATTGGAATTTTTAAGACGTATATTCCACAGTCTGTCCGGGCGGCAGAGTGCGGTGCAGAAGGAATCAGTATCTATAAACATGATCCAAATGGAAATGTAGCAGATGCTTATCATAGATTAACGTTGGAGGTATTGAGCCATGAAAACTAGAAGTGGTCAGAAAATCAAAATGACAAGTGTAGAGGAACTTCTGGGGGTAGCCAATGAAGAGGTGGCAACAGAAATAGAGCTGAATCAGATTCAGAGTTTTCGCAATCATCCGTTTAAGGTCTTGGATGATGAAAAAATGCAGGATCTTGTAATCAGTATTCGTGAAAATGGGATCCTTACACCTGTTCTGGTTCGTCCGATAGACAATAATAAGTATGAAATGATATCCGGACATCGCAGAATGCATGCAGCAGCATTACTGCAAATGAATGTAATACCGGCGATCATACGAGATATGCCAGATGAAGAAGCTATTGTAAAAATGGTAGATTCTAACATTCAACGAGAAGAATTGTTGCCAAGTGAAAAAGCTTTTGCATATAAAATGAAATTGGATGCAATGAAAAATCAGGGAAAGAGAACAGATTTAACTTTGTCTCAAAATGAGACGAAGTTACGATCTGATGCACAATTAAGCTTGCAAGTTGGTGAAAGTAGAGCACAGATCCAACGCTATATACGTTTAACAGAATTACAGCCAAAGTTACTTGATATGGTGGATAATAAGCGTTTGAATTTTACTGTTGCCGTAGATATTTCCTATATCGACAAAGAGATTCAAAACTGGCTCTATGATTACATTGATGCAAATGGGACAATCATACCAAATCAGGTCAAAACGCTGAGGAAATCCATAGATAGCGGAACCGTTATGACACAGCAGAAAATGGTAAGTATTTTGAATGATTGCATAAAACCGAAGAGTACAGCAAAGAATGTAACTTTTTCCGGTAAGAAGTTAGAAAAGTATTTTCCAGCATCATATACGGCAGCAGATGTTGAAAAAATTGTTTTTGAATTACTGGAAGAATGGAAGAGCAGGAAGGAGTATTAAGATATGTTATTTGATTATTTTTATGGCGTAGAAGCAGATCAATACAATTTTATCCGGTTACCGAAACTGTTGATGACACAGAAAGAATACTGTGATATTTCGCTAGAATCAAAATTACTGTATGGGCTGTTGTTAGACCGTATGAGTTCGTCTGGTAAAAACAAATGGATTGATGAAGAGGAACGGGTATACGTGATCTTTCCGCTGTCGGAGATTCAGAAGATGATGGGTATTTCCAAGAAAAAGGCAATGGCAGATTTATCAGAATTAGAAGAGCATGGTCTGATTGTTCGCAAGCACCGCGGATACAGATTGCCGGATGTGATCTACCTGATGAATCTGGTAGCATGATGGAAAAGGTGATTTTGAATCTAAAAAAATGAGAATGAGGTGTCGAAAATGGAACCTCATAAGCAAGATATATTACAAACTGGAAACGGAGAAAGGAGAAAATTTATATGGGTACAAATGCTGTATTGGATTATTTCTATGGTAAAGAAGCCGATCAGTTCTCTTTTTTCACTGTCCCGAAAATCCTTTTTACAGATGAACGATATAAAGGATTGCCTTGTGAAGCTAAGATGCTTTACGGGATAATGCTGGATCGGATGTCACTATCGATTGAAAATCAATGGTTTGATGAACAAAAAAGGGCTTTTATTAAGATTTCAACGGAATACATAACGGAAAATCTGGGATGCGGCAGGAATAAGGCACTGAATTTTATGAAATTATTGGAAGAATACGGATTGATCGAAAGGGTAAAACATGGTCAGGGAAAGGCAAGTACAATCTACGTGAAAAAATTTATCCGGCAGGAGATTCATGAGCAGATTGAGGAAGATGATGCCGAGAAGTCCCAAAATCAAACTTCAGAGAAAAAAATAGCTGTTTCAGAAGTTACAAATTTAAACATCAAGAAGTTTAAAAATCAAACTTCAAGAAGTTTAGAATCTAAACATCAAGAAGTTTATTTTCAGGACCCTAATAATACTAATATTAATAATACTGAGATGAATTATACAGAATCAAATCATATCTTATCTGGTACAGAGGAAAATGATAGGATGGGATATGAGTGTGATGATGATGTACAGATGCAGGCTTATTCTGCCTTGATCAAAAACAATGTTTCATACAGGGATCTGGTTCTGGTTCATCCAGAAGATAAGCAGCTGATAGATGGCATTATGGATCTGATACTGGAAACCGTATTATGTGACAGTGAAAAAATACTGGTTGCAAGTAACTGGTATTCAGCGGAGTTGGTAAAAAGTAAACTGTTGAAGCTGAATTATTCACATATGGAGTATGTGCTGCATTGTTTCAAGCAGAATACCACGAAAGTGAAAAATATAAAAAAGTATATGCTGGCAGTGCTTTTTAATGCACCTACAACGATTGACAGTTATTATATGGCTGCGGTCAATAGTGGCTTTGCAGATAACGTATATTAGGGGGCAGGGTGTATGGTAAAAAAACTTATTATAAATAAATTTATAATAAAAAAATTTATAGTAAAAGTGTTATCTTTGATCGGATGGATCATTGTTGGGGGAATGTATGGTCTTTGCTGGTTGGTAAATAAAATATATGGTGTATTTGGCGGTTTTCTGACAGTAATGCTTGTGATATTGTTTTTGATCGTCAGCATCGGCTATAAGGATGTACAGCAAAGTATATTTTTGGCAGTTTTGGAAAGTCTAAATATATTGGTGATGATTGCTGGAAATACACTAGAAATTGTATTGGAACTTGCATGTGATCGATTGGCATCTAATTTGGTACGATAGGAAATGAAAGGATAGAAAAATGATGAAAAACAAAGAATATATTCAGTTACCGGCTTTACATAGAGATATTTCAGAAGAAGAGTTATTGTGTATCTGGGAATTTGCAAAGCTTCCGGATGAAGTACAGGAACAAATGCTCGACCGGGTAAAGGAGGCACTTAGAGAAGATGTTGTACAGAAAGATATTGTGCCGGATGGAGATCATGTGGCTATGACAGACAGAATAAATAGATACATGGTTGCATCAAGGAAAATGTTAAAACGTGCAATGATAGAAACATGCCAACTGGCAGCATTTATATATCACGAATGTTTTGTATTGGAAGTTCCAGTGGAAGAGTTGAAACAGAAGTTCCCAGGATATGAGGATTATATTGATGTGACAGTCTGCTATATTCAACAACTAATAGACCGAAGTAAAGGAAAACATTGATTGTATAAAAAACTGAATTAAGAGTTGCAAAAGTGCTTCCCAAATCTGGGAAGCGGTTTAATACTAGAATAGTTTGATTACAATAGAACAGTATTTGAGTACAAATGCAGAGGTATATATTTATCGTAAATATACATCTCTGCATTATTTTTATTTTGCCAGAAAATTACTCTGTATTTCCATTGGCATATGATAAGCCTGTCCCCGCTTAGTCAGACTGTATAATTTAAAGCTCATTAATTCGGGAGTGGAATTCAGTGTGCTGCATAAACTGAAATAATCCAGATCTTCATTGTGTGCCATATCCGCAATATCCGCGTCAGATAAGAGAAGATCTGCAGCAAACAGGTTCGCCTGGTATTCGGTGTTATCCTGCATATTATAAAGTGTATCGTCTTTCATCGGAGCCATTTTTAACTGAGTTCTATGGAGAATGATATGTCCCAGTTCATGCGCTGCCACGATCTGCTTTTCTTCCTCAGAAAGAAAGCTGCTGATCTGGACATAGATGGTCTTACAGCTCATAAAGCAAAATCCTTTTAGTTTTTGAAAGCTGGAAGTTTCCCCGACAATAATATGCATGGCGTCCATGATCTTAAATGGATCCCTGGTCTTATATTTTCTGATCAGTTTCTGTGTTTCATCGTATATATATCCGTTTTTCAATTTTGATCACCTCAAAAGAATTGTTCTCTCAGAAAAGAGAGTGCGTAAAAGTTTTCGGTAAAGCACTAATCTTCCTTGAGATACTTTTTTGGTGTGTACTTTTTTGCGCGCTTTTTTGAATCCAGGTAAAGAGTCTGGATCTCATCCATGAATGCTGTTTTGTCCTCATCGGATAATCCACCACCGGCAAACATAGCGGCTGTCTGCGCAATAATCTGTTGAGCCTGATTGGCACCACGACTTCCAAACTGTTCAGCTGCCTGTGTGATGAATGCTTCGTTTTCTGTCATTAAGTATGTAAGATCACAGCTTAGAACATCCGCCAGTTTCTGATAGATGGCATGCTGCTTTGGGTAGCGGCCTTCAATTTCCCATCCGCGGATTGTTCTGAGTGAAACACCAACAGCCTGAGCAAGCTGTGTCTGGTTCAGTCCTTTTTCCTTTCGTAACGTTTTTACTTTTTCTCCGAATGTCATAACGATACCTCTTTCTATTAGCTTATTTCAAAGATAGTTGAATTTGAGTAATTCCCTTATTTTCGATGAAATAGGCAAATTATTACCTAAAATATTAAATTGCCTCTTGACAATAGGTTACTTATTGCCTATAATGTGAATCACAAAAGAGAGGTAATTACTTGCCTATAATATATATGATATTGCTCATAAAGTCAATAGAATTATAGATTAAATTGCCTATTTTCGAACGTGATTTCGGATTGTATTATCAAGAAATATCATAAATGCAGATGTCTGATCGGAAAAATAGGCAAGTTGATGGGAGGTGTTTGAATAGATGGAAAACAAATCATATATCTGTATTGATCTTAAATCATTTTATGCATCGGTGGAATGTGCGGAGCGTGGTCTGGATCCTTTTTGTACGAATCTGGTTGTTGCAGATCCGGATCGTTCAAAAAGTACCATATGTCTGGCAATCACACCGGCGATGAAGCAGGCAGGGGTAAAAAATCGCTGCAGAATCCATGAGATTCCACTAGATATACCATATATAGTAGCAAAACCACGGATGCATCTATATCTGGAATACTCCGCAAAGATCTATGGGATCTATCTTAGATATATCGCACCGGAAGATATTCACGTATATTCAGTGGATGAATGTTTTCTGGATGTTACGGATTATCTGAAACTTTATCATATGACGGCAGAGGAAATGGCTGCAGCGCTGATGGGAGCAGTGAAGAAAGAGACCGGGATCACTGCAACTGCAGGGATAGGATCGAATCTGTATCTGGCTAAGATTGCCATGGATATCATAGCAAAACATACAAAGCAGTGTATTGGAACGCTGACGGAGAGCAGTTACCGGAAAATGTTGTGGTCACATAAACCACTGTCTGATTTCTGGCAGATCGGGCGGAGAACAGAGCGGAAACTGGCACAGTATGGGATGTATACTATGGGTGATATTGCAAAAATGTCATTGAATTCGGAAGACTGGCTGTATCGGTTATTTGGGATTGATGCGGAATTGCTGATCGACCATGCCTGGGGAGTGGAGCCATGCCGGATGCAGGATATCAAAAATTATCAGCCAACAGATCACAGCCTGTCAAACGGGCAGGTACTTATGAGAAATTATGCTTTTGAGGAAGCGCTAGTTGTGGTAAAGGAAATGGCAGATATGCTGTCACTGGATTTGATGGATAAAGGGCTGGTTACGGATTCTATTACGTTGCGGATCTCTTATGATCACCGCTTCGGGATTTCTGATACTGGTGGGACTGTGAACCTGAAAAAGCAGAGCAATAACAGTGGTCTGATCATTCAGAATGTGGAGCAGTTATATCGGGCAACCACAGATATTTATACCGGGATCCGGAGGATCAATATTACAGCAAATCGTGTCTATCCGGAAAGCTGCCTGCAGTATGATCTGTTTACGGATCCGGTGAAAGCAGAAAAAGAACAGGATATCCAGCAAATGGTATTGGCGATAAAAAAACGGTTTGGAAAAAATGCGATTTTGCGCGGGGTAAACCTGCTTCCCTGTGCCACTACAATAACGAGAAACCAGCAGATTGGCGGACATCATGCTTAGATAGGAGATGAGGAAAGATGGATTACAGTGACATCATGGATATGGATAAACCGATATCACATCATAAGCCAATGGATATTACGCACCGGGCGAAAATCTTTGCGCCATTTGCAGCATTGAAGGGATTTGAGGACTGCATCCGGCAAAAAGAGATCGTGTATGAAGAATATCCGGTCTTATCAGAAGAACAAAAAGACAGGCTGGATCAGAAGGTACAAATGATCGGAACAGGATTTGTGCTGACCGTAACCTATTTTGTACATAACCATCCTTTGGATACCAGAAAAGGACAGATCCAGACAGTGACTGGTGAGGTGATATACTGGAATCCTTCTAGGAATCTTCAGATCGGACAAACGGAAATACAGATATGTGACATCATAGAGCTGTCCGGAGATATATTTGATGGGCTGGAAGAACCGGCCTGAACATAGAAACTGTATGAAAGAATGGAAAGCAGATCAGATGTGGTAGCTGAGCAAGCTGACATTTTGACATGCCTGGCCAACAAAGCAGGACAGATAATGATCCCGTTGCAGATACTCCGCGGTGCTTTGCCGCTTACGGAATGGAGGACTGCGACATGCACTCATCAACGGTTCCTTTCCCTTATCCGTTTGAGTAATTATAATTACGTGGAGGATTCTGATGAGAATAAAATCAACAGCAGTACAAAATGAGATCATACGATATGACATAGACAAAAGACGAGAGGATGACCGGCATATCATGGAGCTGGTCCGGCTGATCACAGACCGGGGGAATAACGCAGAGATCCGGAGAAAGGGGAATGGTTCCCTGACTGTGTATGAAGTAAAAAAACATATTGTAACCGTCGAGTAATCGGACTTGGCGAAGGACTGATTGGAGTCATGGATGATCATTCCCAGGAATGGGAGTGGTTGTCTATGGCTCCTTTTAGTTTCCGCAGATAAAAAAGTGACGTATATATACCTTTGAATAATTTGCAGAATTTTTTTGTATAAGCGCCGTACAGCAAACGATATATGAGGAGAAGTATTTATGAGAGGTCCATAGGATAAAAAAATACTGAGAAAAGATGAAAAGGGCAGTGAGAGGAGTCGCAGACTTCCGTTAAAAAAAACGGGTGAGTCTGGGACTGCTTTTGCTGCCCTTTATTTCACAGACCTGACCACCCAGGCCATATGGCAGAAAGAGGTCAGGATGCTGAAATTAAAAGAGTTAAAAGCAATGATACCAGAGACAGGCAAGATGGATCGTGTTCCGACTTATAAAAAGTTACGGGAATCAGGATATGAAATTGTGGTCAAAGAGGTGATCGATCAGGATACGGAAGTGATGGTGTATGACAACGGTCTTGTGGTGTACAGGAACTACCGGCGTATCACGATCTTTCCTTTACATACATGCAACTCATACAGTTACGAGGATGGAAACCACCAGAATCTTGTGTATGAAAAAGTATTTGAGGACGAAGCGTGGTATCTGCGCCTCATCTTAGAAGGGGAAGACCGGCTGGCACAGAACCAGCGGACACGCGATGCCTTCCACAGAGTGGTATCTTACAGTGCAATTTCAGAAGAATGGAAACTGATGGAAGATGAAAGCATGGATCTGTTGCAGTCTGTTATGAGGAAAGAGACATTGGATAAACTCATGCTGCTTCTGAATGAACAGGAGAAAGAAATTCTGCTTGCTTATTATGTGGAAGGGATTTCCCAGGAGCAGATTGCGGAAGCGTTTGAGGTGACACAGCAGAACATCAGTTATTTGATCCGGGCAGCGGTAAAAAAATCCAGAAGATTATTGGAAGAAGAGCCTGATTGTGCGTTCCGAATGAGAAATAAAAAGTAAAAAAATTTCAAAAAATATTTGTATAAGCCTTGTATGGCAAAAGATAGGTGAAAGGGGAGTAGAGATATTTTCCCATGCACCTTGAAAATTAAAGAACCTGCCCGGAATGATACCTGAGTCGAATGTGCATCTGCGTGTCTTCTCAGTGCATACGTTTTGGAGATAAGAAACCAAGACAGGAACGGATCCGGGGAAGAACACAGGAGTAATGCTTATATTTCATTTTTTAGATGACAGTAGATTGTGCAGCGGTGTCAGATGTTTTGATACCGCTGTATGCATGTGCTGTTATCTTATCTGCATATGGCGGATAACTGTCCCAAACAGCCGAAAAAAGCAGCAACCTACAAAGAAAGGAAATCAAGAAATATGAAAAAGAAAGAAGTATTACTGAGATTAGGAGCAATGGCAATGATCGCAGCTCTTGGAATCGCACCAGTCACATCAGGCATTTCTGCTATGGCAGCGACTTCTACCGTATCAACCAATAATATCGCGACAAAAAATGATCTGACCAATGCGGATATAGTGGATGAATCCAGGACAGGATCGATCACCATTAAAAAGTATGACATCACAGCGGCGGAAGCTGCCGGTGACTATAAAGCCGGTACGTATAAGGCCACTGGTGAGCAGGATAGCAAAGTGGAAAATGCGCTTTCTGATTATGCAATCGAAGGGGTGCAGTTTTCTTATCTGCGTGTGGGAAATGTTGAAACGCACAGTGTCAATAACGGAACTGATACAGAGATCAAACTGGTATATGAAATCCCGGAAAAACTGGTATCCATTCTTGGCTTGTCAAAAGCAGACGTGGTGGATATGACTTCTGAAAAAGAGGCGCATCCATGCCATAACAAAGGGGTATATCACTATACCAGCCAGCAGATTTCAGATGCACTGGCAGACATTCTGAAAGCAGATAATGTAGCTGCAAAGAATGCGCTGGAAAGTTATCTGTATGATTATGGAACCATGGATTCCACCACAGACCAGACCGTAGCGGAAGGTGTGGTGAACATGCCAAAAACAGATAAGACAGGTACCACGACAGCAAAAGATCTGGAGCTTGGCTTGTATCTGTTCGTGGAGACTGAAACACCGGAAAACGTTGTAGAGACCGTAAATCCTTGGTTCGTCCAGATTCCATTTACGAATGAAAGCGCACAGACAAGCACCGATGGTGTGATTTATGGAACAGATGGCACCCACAATGAAGATGGTGTGACAAATTCAGGTTCTGCAGAAGGAACAAAGGCACATACATCCGGCGGGGAGCAGTGGTTATATGACATGACGGTCTATCCGAAGAACCAGACCGGAAATCCGACCTTAGATAAAAGTGTAAGAAATGCTTACAGCAATACCGTTTCTGCAAAAGCGGATGCCGTATCAGGTACAGATAAAAATGGAACCGTACATAAAGGCAGTGCCTATGTATCAAAAAATGATTCAGAATCACTGGTTGTCTATAATAAAGATACCAACGCAAAGAATACGGCAGATACTTCCGATGCAGCGTATGTAGCCAACAGAGGTGGATATACTGCAGATGGTGTTACTGCCGGAAAAGACGGGGTTGGTTACAGTGAGGATTTTTCGTACAGAGATACAACGACAGCATCAGAAGGAGATATTCTGGATTATATCCTTGTATCAAAGCTCCCGCATATCAGTTCCAAAGCGACCTTCCTGAGCGAGTATACCTTCACAGATACTCTGGCAAAAGGACTTTCTTATAATAAGGATGCCAAGATCGCTTTTTATGACAATGCGGAGGATGCGAATGCCAATAATACCAAAAATGCAGTGCTTTTATGGAATCTTGCATCCGGGGACTATTCACAGAAATATGTGGATGTATCAGTGGAAGATCCAAATACCGGAGCGGTGACAACAAACGGGGAAACCCGGCTGAAAGTGACCATGACAGAGGATGGTCTGGGTGTGCTCAATGGTTCCGGTACCAATAATCCGGAAGGAAAAGAGAACCTGGATGGTCTGTCTGATTACTACATGGTTGTGTATTACACAGCAACCGTTCATTCTGACGACTCTGTGATCTTGGGCGATGAAGGCAACCAGAATAACGTTGACCTGATCTGGAGCAGGACTTCCGATGGTTATTACAATATGTTGGAGGACCGCAATTATGTCTATTCTTATGGACTGGATCTGACCAAGACATTCAGTGATAATAAGGGAAAATTTGAGAACGTACAGTTCAAATTGTACAACAGCACAGATGCTTATTATGTGGTTGCAGAAAAATCCGCAGAGGAAGATGGAGTCTATTATGTCACCGGAAAAACTACCGATGAGTCCAAAGCAACAAGTTTTGTCCCGAATGCTGACAGCGGAAAGCTGCTGGTGAAAGGAACGGAAGCAGATGAGTACCAGCTGACAGAAGTTGCGACCGATGACGGTTATAATCTTCTGAAAGACCAGATCGTGATCGATATCTCTGCAACTGACAGGGATGTAATCGCGTCTGTTGCAGGTGTGACCGGAATGGATGCAGCTGCAGTCGACAAGATCGTGAAAAATTATCATGGTGGCATTTATGATGAAAATGGAAATCTGGTCAGCAGCCAGCTGGATGAACTGACCGGAGACCTTGCAGGCGGACCAAACATGGAAAATGCAAATGGACGTACCATCGGAAAGACAGATCTGTACGTTGGCGCGATCAAAAAGGCATCTGCCACAGTAGACCAGATCGAAGCAAACATGACAACAGAAGATGGATCTGAGCATGCATCCGCCCTTCTGACAGTGAATAATACCAAAGGGTTCCTTCTCCCACAGACTGGTGGAAAAGGATTATATCTGGTAACGATCGTGGGTGCGGTCACTGTTGCCGGTGGCTGTTATCTTGTGAGCCGCAAGAAAAAACTGGATATCGAAATTGATGAATAAACGGATCATAGGAGCCGGGCAGGGGAAACTGCCCGGTTTTATGCATGTTGGGAAAAGGAAAAGAGAAAAGTAGTATGGGTAAGAAAAAGCAAAGGATCCTGGCGGTTTTACTGGTATGCGTCGGGATTACATGTATGTTGTATCCATGGTTCAGTAACTGGCTGTATTCCAATTCCATTGATTCCAAGGTCGAAGTGTATGAAAAGCAGACAGAAAATACAGATCAGGCAGAATTAGAAGATATCCTGCAGAAAGCAGAGCTGTATAACCAGAAGCTGGCACAAAGCAGGGTAGCATTGACAGATCCTTTTGAGTTGGTGGATGCAGGCGGAAAAAATGATATTTCCTATGAGTCCACTTTGGATCTGGATGGTTCCGGACTGATGTGTTTTGTAGAAATTCCAAAAGTGGATGTCTACCTGCCTGTCTATCATGGAACATCCGCAGAAGTTTTAGGTAAGGGAGCCGGGCATCTGGAAGGTTCTGCACTGCCGGTTGGCGGCATAGGGAACCGCCCGGTAATCTCAGCACATACCGGAGTTAATGCATCGAAAATGTTCAGTGATCTGACGGAATTGGAAAAAGGGGATTTGTTCTTTATCCATGTGCTGGATGAAGTTCTGGCATATCGGGTCTGTGAGATCCAAGTGATTCTGCCGGAAGATACCAACAGTCTTGTGGCTGAAAAAGGAAGAGATCTGGTATCTCTGCTTACCTGTACCCCGTATGGTGTTAATACGCACCGCCTGGTAGTGACCGGAGAACGGACGGAGTATTCTGAGCCGATTTTAGCAGAGGCACAGGAGGAACGCAAAGATACCGGTGAGTCACAATGGATGCAGGCATATAAAAAAGCATTGCTGATCAGTGCGGTTAGTATCCTGGCAGTCAGTGTATCTGTAAAGGGATACCATGTTGCCAGAAGAAAGAGAAAGAGCAGATGAAGAAAAGAACAAAGAAACGCAGATATCAGGCAGGGAAAGTGATCGGGATTCTAGCCATGTTGGTCGGAGCTTTGATCATATGTTATCCGGATATCCGGGAACATCAGACGGAACAGGCAAATACAAAACTGATTGAGAAATTTGAGGAAAGGCTGCAGAAAAGCGTTACAAATTCCACAGGTGAAGATGTAGGATCCGGACGGTATGATCGGTCTGATACAGACGGCATCATAACAGGGACAGAGAATCTGTTGATGCAGGTGCAGGCGTATAACCGCAATCTGTATGAAGAAGGACAGATAACGTTTCAGGATGCCTGGTCTGTGGAGCAGGCACCGGATGGAATGGAAGAATTGAAAGATGGGATGTTCGGTTATATCGATATCCCGACTATGGACTGCCGGCTGCCTCTATATGTTGGCGCGTCTTACAGCCATATGGATCAGGGAGCAGCGGTCCTTGGTGAGACATCCATCCCGATTGGTGGCATAAATACGAATAGTGTTATCGCAGGCCACCGCGGCTGGAAAAAAGGAAGATATTTCAAAGAGATTGAAAATCTGTCAGCAGGTGATCCGGTTTATCTTACCAATCCATGGGAGACGCTGACGTACCGAGTGGAGTCGATTGATATCATTGCACCGACGGACAGTGAAAAGTTAAAGATCCAGGAAGGGAAAGATATGGTGACACTTATAACCTGCCATCCGTATCGTTCCCATGGAAAACAACGATATGTTGTATATTGCGTCAGAGATACAACAACTTCTGGCACAGAGCAGATAGAAATGGGTACAAAATTGCAGGAGCAGGGACAGCAGCTGACAGACCTGCAGGCAGTGTCCTCAAAAGAGGATATCCGGATGGAAGATGTTATAAGGAGAATATGTGCAGTGTTGATCTTAGGATGTGCGCTTATTGCGTTTATCAGTAATCGGAAACACAAGAAACGGGAAAGGAGTGAGAAAACAGGATGAAAAAGAAAGTATTACAGCGAATCGCAGTGATGATGACAGCCTTGGCAGCTGTATGTCTGCTGTTTGCTCCGGTTGATTCAAAAGCGGAAAAAACAGGGAAAGCATCCATGACCTGGAAGGTGGTGGAGCAGGATGATGAAACTGGGAATACCTTAATCGATGAGCCAAAGATCGCATCCAATTATACCGGACTGATTGAAACTGAAAACGGGATCTTCTGGGCGGTAAATGGAACGATCAGCAAAAGCAAGACAGATATCGTAAAAGATACGATCGGAGTTACACCGGATGCCGGATGGCTATACATCATCAATGGGGCATTTGCTTCTACGCAGGATACCGTTGCCAAAAATGCAAATGGCTGGTGGAAGATCCGGGACGGTCTGGTTGATTTTAACTATAACGGTCTGGCGGCTAATGCAAACGGCTGGTGGTATATCCAGAATGGAAAGGTGAATTTTGACTATAACGGTGCCGCACAGAATGAAAATGGTATCTGGTATGTAAAAGGCGGATCCGTAGATTTCAATTTCAATGGTGCTGCTTATGGATATTATTTCACTGGCGGTAAAGCACAGTAATCGGAAAGGAGGTATGGAACGGAATGAAGAAAATGAATCGAATCCTGAATATCCTGCTCATCTGCGGATTAGGGATCCTGTTATTCTTGAGTATCGGAGTGATCGCAACAAGGGCAATGGCGGCAGAGCCGGAAACAAGCCCCTGCTATACGGTTTCGGTGGCAGATGCAGACCATGGAATCATTGCACTGGATGAAGATGTCAGCCTGATTCCGGGAGAGCAGATCCATCTGCAGATCACAGCAGAGGAAGGGTATCAGCTGGCAGCATTGGATGTGCGTGATGCGTCCGATTCACCACTGGATCTCATTGACCAGGATGGGAATAAGATCACACCAGCTGAATATCCAGATCAGGTATATTTCGAGATGCCGGAATCCAATGTGACGGTCAAGGCACAGTTTGTTTCTGAGACTGTGAATGAAAACGACTCAGAGGAAAACACAGATGATGTATTGTCAATGATCGGGGCAGATATACCACTGGCGGTTTCCATGAATGGAGAGGAACGCATGATGGCAAGGGCGGCAGCCAGTGGAACGCTGAATAAAGCACAGAACCTGTTTGCGTGTTATCACAAAGATGGTAGTTTTGATTGTACCGAATCTCTGCTGACACTGAATAATCAGTGGGTATGGTGTATCGAACCGTCCATCAATATCGGTTCCGCTGGTGGAAACTATACCTTAGGGTATAACGGAAATGCGGCACAGTGGCTCAAAGATAAATATGGTTGGAGTTATTCAAAGACTAATAACTTAACGAAAGCAGTATACCTTGCAAAAAATTATTTTGGCAGTGACGGGTACTGTAATTATGTACTGGTACAGGATCTGATCTGGTCAGAAATCAAAGAATCTGAAAGTGCAAGAGATGCAGGACGTTATGTACTGACCGATGGTGCACATAAGACCACTCATAAATGTGGCCATCTTGACAGCAAGGCAAAAGTCGATGCAGCAATCGCTGATATATGGTCAAAGTTTTTTAATTATAACAAACTTCCGTCTTTTAATGGATGGACGGTCTATGCAACAGCAGGTCAGTCTTACTGGTTGAAAGATACCAACAACGTGGTAGGTGATACCTCATTTATCAATCCGTCAAATGTAGAGGTGACCAGAGGATGGGATGGTTCCAACAACGGGATATGGATCAAATCAGATACTAATATGGCAGGAAAGTCCATTAATATCAATTATTACAAAAACGCGATCCCAAACAGCAGCGAACCGGTATTGATCTACATCAGAAGCGGATATCAGGCGGTCAGTGAGTGGAATAACACGATCACACCGACCTATGGAAGCATCCGGGTGGTGTTTTCACGAACATCTTATTTGAAAGCACACTATAAGGCACGAACTGCAGTATATCCAAGTATGGAACTAGATATCAATAAAACAGATGCAGATACCGGCGAAGTGTTAGCGGGTGCTGTATTTGATATTTATCTGGATAATACAAAGATAACTAGTGTAGCCACAGATAAAAACGGAAAGGCAGTTTATCAGTGGAAAGGAGATGCGGTATGGTCTGATTATGTTGAGGCATCCAGAGATGTCCTGGATTATAAAAACTGGTCAGCAAAATATGCGGAAGCCAAAAAGGAAGTAACCTATGCATTACCGGCCAAGGCGGAAGCCTTAAAATCGAATACAAAGCATACCTGGAAGGTGGTCGAAGCCAAAGCACCGGATAAATATGAACGCAACGAAGAAGTGTGGGAGCAGACCTTTGATCTTACCACCAAGGCGGTGGAGATTTTCTATACGGATGAGCCGTCCACCGGCTATCTGAAGCTGAACAAAGTATCTGCTGACAGTTCCTTAAATCCGGAAAATGGATATTACAGCCTCAAAGGTGCTGTATATGGCGTGTACGAAAGCAAAAAGGATGCATCTGAGGATAAGAACCGGGCAGCAACGCTGACAACGGATGAAACCGGAACTTCCAATACGGTAGAACTTGTCCGGGGAACTTATTATGTAAAAGAAATGAAAGCATCAAAAGGCTATAAACTGTGCGATGGCAGCCAACAGGATGGGGCAGATGAACTTGGTATCCATACAGTGGAAGTCAAGGCAAAAGAGACCAATACTTTCACCTGTAAAGAGGAACCATGGAAAGGCTCCATTACCATTTATAAGAAATCAACAGATGGAGGAAGAAAACCTCTGCAGGGTGTAACCTTTAAAATGGTTGGAGAGACAGACGGTGATACTTATACAGCTGTTACCGATGCGGATGGAAAGATTGTATGGAATCAGTTGTTTGCACAGAAATATGTGATCACAGAAGTACAGACCGTAGATGGCATGTCCCTGTTGAAAGATAATCTGGAAGCAGATCTGCCAATGCAGATGACATTAGAGGAGATCGATGCGAATGGAGCAGATATCAGTCAGGCTGTTTATGAGGAAGCAACCGGAGAATACTGTTTTTATCATTTGACTTTTACGATCGACAACTCCGCTAATTTTGAAATGCCAATCACCGGCGGATATCCACGGCAGATGATGTTCTTGTTTACGATTTCCGGTGGCATGGTCGCTGCAGGACTGCTCTTATACAGAAAAAAGAGCAGAGCATAAAATCACGATACAAAAAGAAAGAATAAGAATACATAAGCGTCTGTGGTGTGAGCTGCAGGCGCTTGTTTTCACAGGAGGAAAAAACAATGTACCATAAAATATTTTTAGCAGTCATTCTGATGTTGTCCGTATTGAATGCTTTTGTATTCTGGTGCTGCATCCGGATGGGTGGCAGGGAAGATAAAAGGATGGGGATCAAAGATTGGGATTGCAGGTTTAGATCTGCGGGGGGAACGCATTATGAACAGAAGCGTATGCAATGATCCGAAAAGCTGTATTCCGGGAGCTAATTACCGAAAAAGTAAACCGGCGTCCTGCACGTTTTGTTACTGGTGGATGGGGCAAAAACAGGGCTGTGGAAATGCGGAGTGCTTTTACCTGATCAGAAAGAAGCGGGTGAAAGAATGTGCTGAGTCAGATAGAAAGCCAAGCTGTGCGGGCTGTCCGTATGGCAGACATGCCCCATGTATCGGATATTGCATGGACCGATTGCTAAAGGAGATGAGAGCAAACGATGAAGGAATTAATGAAAGTCAATTTCGGGGAAGATAAGATGACGGTCTCTGCCAGGGAACTTCATGAATGCCTTGGGATAAAAACAAGGTTCACGACATGGATGGAGCGGATGCTGGAGTTTGGGTTTTCAGAAACAGACTATGAAACTTGCTTCCCAAATTTGGGAAGCAAGATGCATGGCGGTCACAACCTTATGGATTATCAGATCAGTGTGGATATGGCAAAGCAGATCTGTATGGTACAGAAAAATAAACTTGGTCGCTTGTACCGTCAGTATTTCCTTGATCTGGAAAAAGCATGGAACACACCAGAACAGGTCATGCGCCGGGCCTTGCAGATGGCAAAAAAGTCAGAAGAAGAATTGAAGCAGAAGTGCAACATGCTTGGAGCAGAGGTCATCAAACAGCAGGATATGATAGAGGAGATGGCACCAAAGGCCAGCTATCTGGATGAGATTCTGCAGTGTCCGTCATTGGTGCTGACTACACAGATTGCCAAAGACTACGGTTACAGTGCCCGGGCATTCAATCAACTGCTCCATCATTATAATATCCAGTACAAGGCAAATGACCAGTGGGTGTTATATGCAGCCTATCAGGGAAAGGGCTATGTACATAGCACGACATATTCCGTAAAAAGTGGAAATGAGATCATCCGCGTCCGGATGCAGACGGAATGGACGCAGAAGGGCAGGAGATTTCTATATGATTTTTTGAAAAAGGAAGGGATTGTACCAATGATCGAAAGGGGGAACACAGATGCAGGATGAAGTAAATGAGAAAGTGGTTGGACTGTGTATCAAGGCAACCCACATGAGTAGCGATGTATTAAAAGCAGCCATGCGGAAATATCTGTATGAGCACAGGCAGAGTAAACAGATGCGCCGGATGAACCGCAAGGAGCAGTCCGTACCAAACGGGAAACAGTCCTTAAAAGATCTGTTAAAGCAGGGGGCTGAGCTGAGCAATATCCCGGTCACAGAGAAAAATATCAAAGATTTTGACCGGGTAGCCAGAAAATACGGGATTGATTATAGTTTAAAACGGGATAAGTCTAAGACACCGCCGGAATATCTGGTGTTTTTCAAAGCAAGGGATGCCGAAGTAATGACCGCGGCATTTAAAGAATATGCCGGGATCGCATTGCGAAAGAAAAACAAACCGTCTCTCGTACAGAAACTGCAGACCTACAGACAGAGGGCTGCACAGAAGCACCGGGAAAGAACCAGACAGCGCCAGAAAGACCGGGGGCAGTCACGATGAGATCCGGTCAGGGAATAAGTATAACAAAAAGAATCTTGCCGGTGATTCCTTACGTCGTCCTGTTTTATGTGGCAGATAAACTGGCGTGGCTGTTTCACTATTGCAGGGGACCAAACCTGATCAGCAGAATTCTTGTATTGCTGCAGAATTATAAGCTGGCATTTTCAGATTTGCAGCCAAGCTGGCAGCTTATGGATCTGGAAGCCGGGGCAGTAACCGTATTGGTCATAAGACTGATCGTATTGTATCGAAGAAAGAATGCAAAAAAATTCCGAACAGGTACAGAATATGGTTCGGCAAGATGGGGAACACCACAAGATATTGCACCCTACATGGATCGGAAATTTGAAAATAATATCATCCTTACCAAGACGGAGCGGCTAACCATGAACAGTCGCCCAAAGAATCCAAAGTACGCCAGAAATAAAAACGTGCTGGTGATCGGTGGTTCTGGTTCTGGAAAGACAAGGTTTTATGTAAAGCCGAATCTTATGCAGATGGGAAAGAATGTCAGTTATGTTGTCACAGATCCAAAAGGTACCATCATAGAGGAATGTGGGAACATGCTGATCCATCATGGATACAAGCTCAAAGTCATCAATACGATCAATTTTAAGAAGAGCATGCACTACAATCCATTTCAGTATATCCGGAGTGAAAAGGATATACTGAAGCTTGTCAATACCATCATGGTCAATACAAAAGGGGATGGCGAAAAATCCGGGGAAGATTTCTGGGTCAAGGCGGAACGTCTGCTTTATATGGCATTGATCGGGTTGATCTGGTATGAGGCTCCGGAAGAGGAAAAGAATTTTGCCACGTTATTGGAATTTATCAATGCATCAGAAACAAGGGAAGATGATGAGACATTCCAGAATGCAGTCGATATGATTTTTGCTGAACTTGAAGCCGAAGATCCAAAACACTTCGCGGTGGTGCAGTATCAGAAATATAAGCTTGCTGCCGGTGTAGTAAGTTTGAAGAGACTTCTTAATCAATCAAATTTAAAGAGTTGGAGCTCCAAAATGATTAAAAAGTCTCTTGAGGCTTATTTTTTTACCTTAAAGAACAAAATTGTATTTTGTAAAAAACAATTTCAAAACATGTCCGTATTTTGTTTCGTCAGTACAGAGATTGTGTAAGGAACTTTAAAAAGATGACACGAAATCAAAAAAGATGCAGTAAGGGGGCTGTAAAAAGACCTCTGAGCATTTCGTTTAGTGTAAGAATCTTTTTTACTTCTTACACGAACCTTGAAAACGAAACAGCCTGCCCGTAGTGATACCAGAACTGAATAGGCATTCAGCGTGTCTTTTCTGGTTAATACGTCCCGGAAACATCAGAACCCGGTACAGGAACGGATATGGGATGAGAACAGGCAATTAATAAACAAAGGAAGGAGGACATCTGACTATGACAGAGAAACAGGGATTCATGACAGCGTTGTATGAACGTCTTAGTCGTGATGATGAATTAAACGGGGAATCCAACAGTATTTCAAACCAGAAGAAACTGCTGGAACAATATGCAAAAGAACATGGATTTACCAATCTTGTTCATTTTACTGATGATGGTATCTCCGGTACAAGATTTGATCGCCCAGGCTTTCTTGCCATGATGAAAGAAGTAGAGTCGGGGAAAGTCGGAACGATTCTGATTAAAGATATGAGCCGAATGGGAAGAGATTATCTGAAAGTCGGACAATATATGGAATTGCTGCGACAGAAGAATGTCCGCCTGATTGCAGTCAACGAGAATGTAGACAGCTTCCGGGAGGACGATGATTTTACTCCATTCCGAAATATCATGAATGAATGGTATGCAAGGGATACCAGTAAAAAGATAAAATCCACTTTCAAGGCGAAAGGAAAATCCGGCAAGCATGTGGCAAGTACAACACCGTATGGGTATCTGAAAGACAAGGATGATCCGAATGTATGGATTGTTGATGAAGAAGCAGCTGTAGTTGTACGGAGAATCTTTCACATGACAATGGA